>Ga0207653_10000083_pt1 | contig 68800 bp, 99 predicted proteins | sample KBSK5251metaG_FD_184341 | JGI IMG/M metagenome (GOLD analysis project Ga0207653, IMG submission 184341) | Corn, switchgrass and miscanthus rhizosphere microbial communities from Kellogg Biological Station, Michigan, USA - KBS K5-25-1 metaG... | ecosystem: Host-associated > Plants > Roots >... | reverse complement strand
TTTGGACACCGTTCACCCAGACGCTTGTAGTCGGCGGAGCGAAGTCAAGGTATCTGCCGCCGTCCGGGCCTTCGGTTTGACGGAGACCGTCACGGGGCCATCTCTTGCGCTCGATGGACTCACCGCTGAGTCGGCAGCGGCGAGTGTCCGATTGCTCGCCGCAGATGTGGCGCGGCGACTAAAAGACCGGTTCGACGCTGGGCAGTTCTAAGATAGAGAAAGGAGATCTACTAACTAATATGGCAAGCAAGGTGCGTTCTATACAGCGAGCACACGAACGACAGGAGGCCAAAAAGGCGGTCAAGCAAGGCGAGATCGCAGTGACCATCGGTGAGCTATTCAACTCAAGCGGAGCCCTTCAGATGCTGACTACCGAAAGGCTCCCCGCAACGCAGGCATTTATCCTGGCGAAGGTCGCGAAGGCTGCCGGTCAGGAACTTGAGGCGGCCAACGAAACGCGGCTTAAACTATGTCAGCAGTATGGGACGCTGAGTGAGGATCAGACCACCTACACCTTTCCTACTCCTGAAGCCCAAGAAGGATTCGAACGAGAGTGGTGTGAACTGAAGGCGATGTCGGTGACAATCAAGGGTGCGCAAATTCCCATCGCAGACCTCCGCGGTATTTCGATCACCGCATCATCGTTGCTCGCTTTGTCGTGGCTGATCATCGAATAAGACCGAAATGGCAAATATCGACGTTCAAAGCATAGTTCTTACCGGGTGGCAGGATATCCGAACATCCGGCATCGAACTATGGGTCTTCTCGGACCGTGATTGGGTTGATGTCGCCGGGATTCCCCATGGGGCCGGGGACATCAACGACCGAGTCTGGACTCAGCGCGTCCCCAGCCTGGTCGTCAACACCACACAGCACACTCTTACGATTCCGCTGTTCACGCTGACGTCGACTCGTGATGCAATCCGCGGCTCGAATGTGCGGCTGCATTTCTGGGTCGTGTCCGTAGTGGGAAACTCGATCACGCCGATTGACGAAATTCCCAACACTCAGAATGGGCTGACTATTCCGGCGCAGATAATCTCCGGCTCGGGATGCACGCCCCTCGGTACCTGCGCTTCCTGGTCGGATCTCATTCAGTACAACACCCCTTCTCCGTCCCTGCCTGTTGATACCTATCCAACCCGCGATGAAGTAACCCGGCTTGTTGCTCAGTTAACGTCCGGGGGAAGCTTTGCGCCTTCGAACGCGACCTATCTCCTGAAGACGGCGGCTGGTGGACTTGCGAACGCCCAGGTGATGGGTTCGCTCGGAACCGGGCTGGTCAAGAATACGACCGGGACTGGCGTCCAGAGCATTGGAGTCGCAGGAACGGATTATCAAGCGCCAATCAGCGCGACAGCGCCAGTTGTCTTTGCGAGCAATACCGTCTCGATGCCCGTGGCGACTGCCGGTCAGAATGGGTACTTGGCAGCAGCTGACTGGACTACGTTCAACAGTAAGCAGGCCGCGTTGGGATTCACACCGGAGAACGCGGCCAATAAGAACGCCACCAATGGATATGCGGGACTCTCAGCCGGTAAGCTGACCGCTTCTCAGGGACAGGAAGTCTGGAGCGTCACCGATCTGACCGACTACGCAACGGTCAGTGGGACGGGCACGGTTGCCCTGCGAACGACGATCTCGGCGCCCGTGCTGAACCACGTCATAAGTTGGGACGGCTCGAACTGGATCAACGCTGCGCCCGTGGCGGGGTTCGCGGACCCGATGACGACCCGGGGCGACTTGATTTTCCGCAACTCGTCGAACGTAACCGCGAGACTCCCTCTTGGCGCTGCGAACCGCTACATCTCGAGTAATGGAACGGATGCGAGTTGGGCCCAAGTGGATTTGACCGCGGGAGTAACCGGACTGCTTCCGCCGGCAAACGGCGGCATCGGGCTTGTTCTTGGCGCCGCGAATAGAGTGGTCAGCGTCAACTCCGCGGGGAATGCTCACGAGTATCGCGATATTCTCTTTGGCGCGACGGGAAACTTTCCGAATGCCACCTATGCGGCGAACTCCATTACTCTGCACTTCCCCTTGATGGCGGCCTCGTCAGTGACCTCGGGGATGTTGAGCAATGCGGCGCAGACGATTCCTGGACTCAAGACATTCAGCGGTGGGTTATGGGACAAGGGTGGCCAGGTCTTCAACGTCATGGCTTACGGCGCGGTGGGCGACAATAGTACCGACGACGCGGCCGCGATACAGGCTGCGAATGATGCTTGTGCGGCCGCCGGCGGGGGGGTTGTGTACTTTCCGCAACCGCCTATCGCCTACAAGTTCAATTCCACGCTCAATCTGGGCAACGGCAACGCGACCACAGTCTCAACCTATGACGGCGTTCGGTGGGTCGGCGTGGGTTCGGGACATAGCTATCTCACTGGTCATCGTCCCGCTGTCAAGCTTCGCTGGGGCGGCGGCGCAGCGATAATGATCAAGATCAACGGTCCGATTGCCGGGGCGGGACTCGAAGAACTGTTTCTCGATGGGAACAGTACGGCAACGGGAGCGATTCAAGCGGTTCACTCGGCCTTTACGGTTCTTCGTCGGATCATTGTCACCGGGATCGTGGCGGGTGCGGTTGCACCGAACAATAACGTCGCGGTAGATATCGACTCCTACAACACGAACACCTTCAACGGCGGTTCGTTCGTCGGAGTTCAGGGATTCAACGGGCTGGTCGAGGATCTCAGCATCAACACTGTTGGGGTGAATAACATCACCCTCTTGCGGATTGGGAATTCCGGTCCTGTTGCTCAGTGGCAGTTCAAGGGCGGTGGTATCCGGGGAGACGGCGGAACGGGTGGGACGGCGATCACCCTCGGCTACTGCGATCATAATTATTTCTGGGGCGTGACGGCGAAAGCGGCGACCGGGTTGCGCGTGCGGCCGATTGCTGGCGTGGCGAACTTCCCGGTTAACAACTTTTTCAACGGCTGCTCGATCAACGCAACCTCGGCAGCGAACTCCTATGTCATCGACAACTCGCTTGCGACCTGGGCTCCTGCAACAGGTTATGGGTTGGCGTTCTGGGGCTTGCCGACAATAGACGGCGGCGTGGGCACGACGCCGACGGATAACAAGTTTTGGGGAGTGACGGATCAACAGGAGATGTTTGGTGGTTCGTGGTCGGTGACAGGTTCTGCGGGATTGTCACTCAAACCCTATGGCGCGGCTGCGGGGAATACCAACGAAATACGGTTTTTGGAGTTGGCAGCGAATGGAGTCAACTACATAGGATTCAAAGCTCCTGATGCTGTCGCGTCGAACGCGATTTATACCCTCCCGGCTTATCCAGTGTCGAACATGATCCTGCAGTCTACCTCTGCGGGGGTGTTGAGTTGGGTACCAAACGCAGCGGGCACGAGCTCTCAGGTTCTCCTGCTGACACCTGATACTTTGGCGTGGCCACAGAGCCGAACCTTGTCGGTCACTGCTGGCCAGCATACCCTGACGGACAACGGTGCCGGCGCGACCGTTCTGTTAAGCCATCCTGCCATCCTGGTCCAGCCTACAATGGTGGGTGGCACCACTATCAACGATCAGCTGATTCTTCGCGGTACGTCGAACGCTGCCCCATCTTCGGGCTCGATCTTCGCGGACATCTTCCTGAATCCGGCCCCCGACTATGACAGTGCGGGTAAGGGTTCGGTCCGAATCGGTGCAACGGTTGCCGGTGTGGCGGGCGGCGTGTGCAAGCTGGAAATCATTGATACCGGTGTAGCTCAACTTCACATCATCAATTCAAGTGCAACCTCTGCGGGTGGAGGGGCAGGTATCCAAGCAGGCTACAGCACGGTGCCTTCAGCAGCGGATCACCGTATAGCATTCTATACGTTCGGCGCGAAGAACGGTGCCAGTGTCGCTTCGCTTTCGAACGGTGCCGCAATGGTCGGCTTCTCTTCAGAAGCGTGGACCATTTCGACAGCCCAAGGCTCCTATCTTAGATGGGAGACGACGCCGAAACAAACTGCGACCAGAATTGCCCGGGAGTTTGTTGGGCTCGATAAGAATGTGACCGACGCGGCAACCAGCCTGTTTGAAATTGCTCTGGCGGCCGGAACGATGGCTGGCGGCCAAATTGAATGGACAATCATCGCGTCGAATGGCACCGATCATCAGGCGTTCTCGGGTATTACAACCTTCGCGGTGGTAAACAAGGCGGGAACCTATACAAAGACTTTCACAAACAACACCTCAAACGATGCAAAGGCTGTGTCGTCGGGAACTCTGACGGCAACTTGGGCTGCCGTCGACGGGACGAATAAGGTCACGGTGCAAGTGACGCCAACCGGGTCGCTCACTGAAACGACCTATAAGATTTTCTACAAAATCATTAACAACAGTCCGCAGGTAATCACGCTCCTGTAGCGGTCGGACCAAATGTACAACCTTCCAACTTCAGACGATCTACTCAAGAAGCGCCTTCAAGATATGCTCATGGCTCAACAGCCGAATCAGCTCCAGGCAACGGTTCGGCCGCAACCAGTGTCGCAACCGGTGGCCGCGCAGCCCGATCTGGTAGCTGAGAGGCTTCGACAAGCGCCTTTACCCGATGCCAATATCGCGCCGACCGATCCGAGAGCCCTTGATCGATTGAATCTCCCAAACGCATCGGTAATGCCTCCCGCCTCGCATTCAGCGCCTCCAAGTTTGGCTGCAGTTCGAATGGAGGGTACGCCGCAGCCGGAAATTCCAGCCGGAATGTCGACTACGCCTGCGAATACTGTGGGCGCTCCTCCGAATGCTCCGTTTCCTTTTACTCCGCGGCCGGAAGAGCCAGACCTGCACGAACACGGTAAGCCGATCGGATTCGGCTCTCGCGTGGTGCACGCATTGAAATCCGCAGGAATGGGATTTATGCGCGGGGGAGTCGGCGGAGCTGCGGCTGGCGCAATAGGCGGCGCGATCGATCCGGATTTCTACCACAGAGCGCAGCACTATTACAGAGATCTCCCCCTGTGGCAGCAGCGACAGCAGGATGAGATCGAGCAGGCCAAAACTCAGCAGGGATTGAATGAGAGTAACGCGAGAATCGGCAACATCGGTGTTGACAACGATCTCGCTGCCCAGCGGCTCAAGCAGGAAGCTGAGACTCACACCGCAGACCGCGATCAGCGCTCGAACGCAGCGCGGACGTCCGCAGAGGAGCGGGCATATCAAACGTGGCTAAGTCACGGTGATCCGAATGTGCCCGCGAGCAAGGCCGAAGCCTTACGAATGGGGCGACCCGAGCTCGAAGGCAAAAAGCCTCCTCCGAAACAGTTCGCGCCTAAGAATGAAGCGAGCGAGTGGGACAAGATCACCAACGCGCAAGGAAAGGTCTGGTATGTCAACAAGCTGACAGGAGCGAAACGTGCAGTCGAAGGTGTCACGGCGCACGTCCCGGCCGATCCCAACGCGGTCACTGACACTGAGGACGTGTTTGGTTTTCCCGAAGGGAGCGAGACGCCCGCTGCCCATAGCAAACGCAAGCAAGAAGCACTGACTCAGATTGACAGCCAGGTTGCCCGCGGCGATCTGGAGCCCGATGAGGCCGCCAAGATGAAGCTGTCCTGGGACAACGCCAACCCGCCACCGAAGCCCCAGAAGATCGGTTCACGTCGCGCGAAGACGTCTGGCGGTGGGGGCGGGAAGCCTGGCGTGACAAACTCGAAGGATCCCCGCATCGGCAAGACCGCCACCCGCAGAGATGGTACGAAGGTTCGTGTTACAGGTATCGACAGCCAGGGTGACCCGATCACTGAAGTCATTCAATGACCCCTCAATCCAAAGTCAAGTGGGACGATCTGACGTTCGATGAGCCTCCGGGCGTAGCTGACCACATCGCCGGAGAAGCTACGAGGCTCGGAATGCGCACGTCGTCCTATACTCGCACGCCTGCGCACAACAAAGCGGTCGGCGGCGCGGAGCATTCGAATCATCTGACCGGGAACGCCTTGGACCTGGTTGGCACGCCGGAGCAGAAGAAAGCAACCCGCAAGCATATCGAGTCCCTCTACGGTGATCAGATCAGCGAGATGCTGGATGAGGGCGATCATCTTCACGTCGCGTGGAAGCCGACCGCAAAGCCGCGGCAAACAGCAAAGTGGGACGACCTGTCCTTTGACGATGATTCAACGGCGGTTACTCCAGGGGCGTCGTCCAATAAGCCCGTTAAGAGTGTGGCTCCTCAATTCCAGGAAGATACTGAGGCCGAAAGACAATTCGAGATCTACAAGAAAGGCGGTAACGCCGATGCGGTCAAACTCTACGCTGATCGACTGAAGGCGAAAGGGTATGAAGTCGGCGCCGATGAATTCGGGAATCCATATCAGAAGCGACCGAGTACGGCGCCCGCTGCACAGGCTCCCGCCGATCCAGTGCTCAATCCGCGTCGTCGCGTCCGAGGCCCTAAGCGATCGAAGCTGGCGCAGGACTTCCGCAGTGATCCGCTGAAGTTTTGGGAGGAGGAGCAAACGAATCAGCCCGCGATGCAGGCCGCGGCTCGCGCGAAGGAGACAGGCCAGTATCCAGAGGGCAGCTACTCTGCGGTCAAGGGCGGAGTAACATCCGACAAGCTACCTAAGCCTGGGACGACTCCCGGCCTCTATGACGCGGCGGGAAATCCCGTTGCTGATGTGGACGTGATGGGAAACCCCACGATCCGGAATCCGCTGGCGCAACGTTTAGCCAATTCAACCGAAGGGCCGCTAGTCGACTTGGGCGCGGAGGAGTTGGGCACTATCGGCCGGGCACTATCGACAGACACTCCTGAGCAGAAGTTGCTCAAGCAGCAGATCGCGGCATTGGAAGGGAAAGCAGCGGAACTGGGCGCGGCCAAAGTTCCTCGCTCGGCGTGGTCTGAGTCCGAGCGCAATGCTCTTGAGAACGAGCTGCCTGACCTTCAAGCGAGATTGAAGGCGCTCAACCAGCAGCAAGACGCTGAAACGCCGGGGAATATCTTCAGCCAGGTTGCAGGTAGGGCACGCAAAGAAGCCGCTAACCTCCGCGCTCACGGACTTGAGCCCGGCCTCGGGAAAGAGATCTACGAGGGTGCCGTTGGGATGGCTCCTGTGCTGTTAGCCTCAGCGGTCCTGCCCGAAGCAGCGCCGTATCTCATGGGCGGACAGGCAGCCGCGTCGAGCTACAGCTCAGGTGATCCGGCTGGCGAAGCAATCACAAAGGGTCTTATCGGCGCGGGAGCTCCCGCTGTAATGGGTGCTGCCGGCGGTGCACTTGAAAGGACTACTCTCGGTGGCCTGTCGAAACTCGCAGGGCGAGCACTCGCCAATAGTGCAATTTCTATGGGCACGGAAGCGCTTGAAGGCGGGAGCGTCATTCCGAAAACGCCCGAGGAGCGAACGGCCTTCTTCGGTCGGCGAATCTTCGATATCGCCTTCGCGCTCCACGGTGGCGGCAAGATAACGGAGGAGCAGGCGGTTGCAAAGGCTCGCGAGCGTGTCGCCCGAGAAATGGCTCACGAGAATGCCGGCCGGATTGTAGAGCACGATGACTTTGGGCTGGGCATCGCCGATGCAAACCAGCGGGGGGTAAAGGCGCAACACGTCCGAGTGAAGTTCGACAACGGCTCGATTAAAGAGGTGCTCTTAGCAGGCAAGAACCCAAAGGCTCGATTTATTGAACCGGAAGCGCGGGCGGCTGCACCTGGTGATACACAACAGGGTACTGCTCCTCTGACAGAGAGCGCGCAGCCGTCCGCGATTCCGCCAGAAAGCGTGCCAACTTCAGCGACACAACGCCCGGACGAAGTTCAGTTTGAAAAACGGGCGGCTGACGGTGTTCCTGCCACTGAAACGACTCCGATACCGCGGGCACAGGGGGCTACGCCTGCGGAAAGGGGGCTTGTCACGGAGTCTCAGCCGCCCGTCACTTCTGAGCGTCCAGTAGCGGAAGGTGATCGTCGCCAGGGTGATCGTCGTCAAAATGCGGAGGAACGCAAACGAGTCGAGGCGATGACTCCGGAGGAACGGGCGCAGGCGTTGTTGACGCACGAACTGACCGGCATCCCAAATCGTCGGGCCTACAATGAGTCGAATGCTGTAGACGCGGAAGCTGGAATCAAGAACCACCACGCGGCGCTGGACGTCGTGGGACTCAAGCGGACGAACGACAAGATCGCGCCTGAGATGGGAGATGAGATTCTTCACGCGGTGGCACAGGCAGTAGCGGATGAACATCCCGGGGGAGCCTATCACCTCAAGGGCGATGAGTTTGCGTTGAAGGCAAGTTCTCCGGAAGAGCTACAGGCCAAAATAGGGAATATACAAGCACGCCTGAGAGATGCTACAGTGCGCTATGAAGCCCCTGATGGAACCGTCCACGAGATTAAGGGAGTAGAGCTACATCATGGCATCGGAGAAAACGAAGCAGCCGCAAACGCCGGCCTCAACCGGAACAAGGCAACCGCAGGACAAGACGCAACCGGCAGAACCCTTAGCGGATTGGCTCCTGAGCCTGCCGCCGGGCGGGAAGCTCACGGTAACGCTGCCGCCGAAGTCGGATCCCAAGAAGCAGGCCGAAGTGGAGCAAGCACCACTCGCGAGCAAGCACAAGATGTAGAGCCGGGCACCGTCCACAAGTTCAGCTCAACGCAGGTCGATCTTCCAAATGAGCACGCGAAAGCCGTACGTGCGCTCGGCCGCACCATTCCGACAGGGGATCTTGCTGCCGATGGTCGCGAGACCGAACCCCACATCACAGTCAAGTACGGATTACACACCGCAGATGCGGCGAAAGTTCGAGAGATCCTCGCCGATGAAGGTCCCATCACAGCAACGATAGGTAAGACGTCCACATTCAAGAGTGTCGAAGACGGTACAGCCGACGCCGTGATTGCCGAGGTCGACAGTCCCGACCTGCATCGTCTGAACAAGATCATTGCCGATGCGCTGCCTCATACCGATACTCATCCGGAGTACAAGCCTCACGTGACTGTTGCGTATGTGAAGCCAGGCCTTGGCGAGAAGTATTCAGGCCGCACCGACCTGGAGGGCCGAAAGGTAGAGCTCAACGAGATTACGTTCAGCGGCAAGAACGGAGAGATGGTAACCATTCCACTCGGCGGGAAGAGTGAGAACGCCGAGACGCATCACTCTGCATTTCAACCCCGCGACGAGTCGGGCCACTTCGATGGCCCACCTGAATATCCGCAAGGCAGCAAAGAGCGCGCACTGCCTCAAACGCTCGCCGCTGCTGGCCTCGAACCCGGAACAAACAAAACTTACGAACCTCAGCCGTTGAGCGTCGCCGAAGAACGTGGTCGCGCAATTCTCAAAGAGAAGGGCGTAGACGGTGCGATGGAGTTCGCTCGAGGAGATAACGTAAGCGCGGAATCGACAATCGCCGGATTCGCGGCAATTCGAGAGTTGCAGGATCGGGCAGCCGAGATCGCCGGGGACACGAAGCGAGCGGGAGAAGCGGAGGTCTTGATGCAAAAGGCCGTCGACTTCGCCTCTGAGTTTGCCGAGAAGATGACTCGCACTGGCCAAGCAATCAATGCGGTGAAGGCCGTTGCAATGTTTTCTCCGGAGCGTCAACTCACCATCGCGACGAAGTTGAAGAAGGAGTTACGCGCTAAGCGGAAGTGGCAGTGGGGCCCGAAAGAGCTGACAGTCGAAGAGGCCACGCGCATCACGGCGAACGCCGAGAAGGGCTTTGATGCTGACGCCCGCATCAAGCATCTCGAGGGTCTGGTCGCCGAGTTGGAAACCGAACGGCGCGCCCGCGACCCTTTTCTCGAAGCCTCTGCGGCTATCCCGAAGAGGAAGCCCGTATCGCTCCTTACAGCGATTCGCAAGGCTGGCGGTATTCACGAATCAGAGTCAGACATCGCAATGCACTTTTCCAACAAGGAGGGAGCTACAACCGGACTGATAACAAAAAACGGTAGGTCTGTTGAGGACATGGTGGACCATCTTCGCGAGGAAGGATTCATTCTTCCGGGCTATGGTCCCTGGGGAGAGAATACTCGCCTGAACGCATATGATCGCGACGCACCGAATCCATGGGATTCGCTCTCTGAAGCAATGCGCTTAGAGGCTGCAGGCAAGGGACCTGGGAGATATGAGGATATAGAGAACGCAGAGAGACCTCAGCCCCCGCCAAAGGAAAAGACTAACTATGAAGGTCGGCTGAAAAGGCAGTCCAACGTCGCGTTCGAGAAGCTTCGCGCCAAGATGGGCAAGCTGGACTTCGGCAATTTGAAAGGTGAGGTCGAGCGTCCCAGACAAATCGGCGCCGTCGGTGAGCGCGGGAAACTGCCAGGCGATGCGGAGATTATCGCTGAATACGGAGCGGCAAGTTTGGGCAAGGTAGATTTACCGACATGGGAAGCCGACATCTTGCGCGCAGTTCCTGAAGCTGAGCCGTACCTGAAAGACATTCGCCGGCGTGCATACGAGATCTACTCGGAAGAGAAGCGCGCAGACACGATAGATCGATTGGCGGATATGAAGACTCGGTCGACTGCCGCTCAGGAGATTGCGAGCGAAATCAGGGAGGCGCGCAGAGCCCTGAGAGAGGCCGAGAAGGTCGACACCCGGCAGGCTCGCAGGGAACGCCGCGACCAGGCGAAGGCAGCGCGCGAAGCAGCAGACGCCGCGGTGGAGGCTGATCGTCAAGAGCGGGCCAAGATAGCAAGGGAAGCCCGGGCTCAACTGAGAGAGACTCGTAAGGCTCTGGCTGAAGCTGAGAAGGCAAGCCAGCAGGGAGCAGGAGAAGAGGCTCGGCAGCGGCTATTCAAAGAGCAGGAAGCGGTTCAAGAGATTCGTCAGAAGATCCGTGAAGCGGAACGCGCTCAGACCCGACAGGAAAAGAAGGCGATAAGACAGAAGGCCCAGGAAGCCGCGAAAGCAGCTGGAGAAGCCAAACAAGCCGAAGCTCGCTCGCAAGCCGAAGAAGCGCGCCAGAGGCTCCAGGAAGCTCGTAAGACAGCTCGTGAAGCAAACAAGGCTCAGCAGAAAGGTTACCGTGAGAGCGTCGGTGCCCAAAGAGAGGCGGAACGGACTTCGAGGCTCTGGGATACCCCGATTCGAGATAGCGCTGCAGCTGCCAAGGAGCGACTTGCAACTGCAGCTCCCGATAGTCCGCAGACTCTCGAGGATCTGGTGCACGTTGCGACGGGGATGCTGCTTCCGGAGAAGCCAGGCGGTCCGCCGCGGAGTCGAGTACTACCAACGTCCAAGTTCTACCACGATCTCAAGCAGCAGTTCCCAGATTTGGTTAACAAGAAGAATAAGGGGCAGATATTCAAGCAGGCCTTTCAGCGGATGGAGGATGCCAAGAGTGCCGCGCGAGAAGCTGCGAAGATCGCCAGTTTGACGAAAGGCGAAGCTGGCGCAATGACCGACTCTCAAGTAATGGGTCTTCGAATTCAGAAGGCTCAAGCCGAGCGGGAATCGTTTGAAGCGCGTGCGGCGCAGGCGCGAGAGTTCCAACGGCTGAGTCGCTCGACGGCTGGCCGAGTCTTACACGAAATGCAGTCAGCTCCACGCGCGCTGAAGGCATCGATCGATGCCCCACTCGGCAGGCAGGGATTGTTCTATCTGGTCACTCACCCGATTAAGACCCTGCGTGAAGGCCGCACGATTGAAGGATATCGCCTCAGTCGAGAGGGATTCGCGAAGGCTCAGCAAGAATTGCAGCAGCATCCTGACTTTGAGTTGGGTCGCCAGGCGGGACTGGATACCGTCGGGCTTTCAACTGAAGTGGATCCACGGTACGCGTCCGAAGAGGCGTTTCAGAGCGAAATAGCTGCGAGACTATGGCACGTTCGAAAATCAGAGCAAGCCTATAACCTCGCAATGAATCAGCAACGGATCTCGATGTTCAGCAAGTATGCAGACGCCGGCCGACTCAAGGGCTACACGTTCGAGAGTCACCCGGAGTTCTTCAAACAGGCAGCTCACCTGGTGAATTCTGCAACTGGTCGAGGAAATCTTGGGAAGAATCTAAAGACCTATGCGAACGCTGCGAATCATCTTCTCTTCAGCGGGCGGCTCCAGGTGTCGCGCGTGCAGTTGATCAACGATGTCTACAATCCACTCAGATACATCCACTATGACCCGGTGATGCGCCGCATTGCGGCCACTGAAGCCCTCCGATCGATGGCGGCGTTCGCCGCGATATTCGGCGGGGCTGCCGCGATGGGCGCGAAAGTCACGTCTGATCCCGATGACGCGGACTTCGGCAAGGCAGTCTTCGGAAAGACGCATGTCGATCTGACCGGCGGGATGGGTGGATTCGTGCGCCAAATGTTTCGAATGGGGCGTGCGATTGAGAGCACGATAGTGGGTGCGCCACAGGCGGACAATGACAAGTTCTTCGAGGTCCTGAAGCAGTTCGGGCGCTCGAAGTTGGCGCCGGTACCTGGGGCCGTCGTGAATCTGATCGCCGGAACGGACATGCGCGGCAAGCAGGTAACTCTTGGGATGCCACAACAGAAGGGAGCGTCGGCATTCTTGGATCAGAACCAGCTCATCCAGATGGTCGTCCCAATGATCGCAAACGACCTGATAGACGCTGCCACGGAAGACGGATGGGTCGGAGTTGCGAAAGCTGCTCCTGCGTTCGCCGGGTTCGGTCTGGGAACCTACAAGGGCACTCCTGAAGTGCAGCAGTTCTACCGCGAACTTGATCTCACTGGACAAAAGGCGAAGAGCCCTGAGGGGCAGACTCAGGGTGACGCGAAGGCTCACGGTGTCCTGAACAAAGCAGCAACGGTTTTGAGCGAACTGAAGAAGCAGCGCGACGCGGCAACGGACGTGCCGACAAAGGATCGAATCATTGACGCAATGAATCGAACAGCTACGAAGGCGATGGCTGAGGCGAAGGCTGTTCCTGAAAAGCTCGGGCCAAAGGGTGCGGAGCCACAAGAGAAGCGCAAACCATCGCGGACTATCGGGCGAGCTGTGCGCGAAGCGCTGATGCAGCAATAGGAGGTGAGGCGTGTCGATCTGGACGAAGCTTTTCGGAGGAACCGAAACAAAAACATACGGCGGCGTTGGGGAACGAGCTGACAAGATCGGTGAGTACGCGGACAGCATCAACCCTAACAACACCGGGTACGCGGCCAAGAGCGCGAAGCGCGGTTTGAAGGCGCTCGATCGCGGCGAATACGATTCGGATCCTACTCTCTCTGGCTACTTCGCGCCGATCCGAGATGCCTACGCCACAAGTGTCCGTGAAGGTTCGCGTGAAGCCGGAATGGGAGTCGGGGCAAAGTTCGGTGCTGACAATCCGATTCTTGCGCAGCGAGTCCAGCAGTTGAACGAAGAGCGAGCGCGGGATTCTGAAGGGCAGGCTATGAGTTCTATGATTCCACAGCTGCACGCTTCGTTCTCGAATACTTACCAGCAGGGGCAGCAGAACAAGATTGCTCAACAGGGGCTCAAGCTCGACGCACTGAGCCAGTCACTCAAAGGCTGGCTATCTCAGTTTTATCAACAGCAGCAAGGCGGGCTCATTCCAGCACTCAGCGGCTTGGCGCAAGGTGCCGGCAGTATGGCGTTGGGCTTCGGCGGTATGGGTAAGAAGCCCGGCGGATAAAGCTTTAAGGGGACCAGCCGCAGAACACTTGCGCATTCCACGACTGGCCATCTGACGCCACGTGTAGTGACCACGGGGCGAAAGACGGCTGGGATCAAATCACGACCGCCTCAATCAGGTCAACCACCAGTCACGCCCATTCCTCTAATTGTCCCCGGAGTGTGTGGGTAGGACTTCCACACCACGAACTTAGGCGCAGGAGGAATGGAACCAATGACACATTGCGCAGTTGCAGAGTCGGTATTTGCCGACCTCCGACCGATGATCGCGGAATACCTGGGGGAGTCCGAGATGGATCAAAAAGAGCGAGAAGACCGCCTGATGATGGCCCTCACCGATAGCTTCGCATCGCGCCTCGACCTGGCGAATCAGAAAGCCGAGTTGCTCGGGGAGCTGCGGCGGCTCTTCGACAATTTGCACCGAGAGTTTGGACTGGCTCTCCAGCACGTCAAAGAGGGCAACGGCGCACCGGGGCTGTACGAGATGGACGGGCGCATCGATCGTATGGAGCAAACGCTTGAGCATATGCAGACAGCGCGTGCCGAACGGGAAGCCGAGATCCAGCGCGAGAAGGAAGAAAAGAAGACCGACAAGCGCGACGGGACCTGGTTCCGTTTGAAGATCCCGCTCATTAGCGGGGCCCTCGTGCTGCTCCTCTCAGTGGTCTTCAACGTCTACATCAATCGCACGCCTACGCCCGTCGATAAGGAACTGGCGAAAAGCGAGACGACAGCGAAACAGGAAATTGAGGGACTGAAAAAGGATATCGCCGAGTTGAAGGATCTTCTCTTGAAGCCAACAACGGTGCCCACGAAGGGCGGTACGAAGGGGAAGCCAAAGGCGATCCCTGCTCCAAAAAATCCGGGCCCCGGACCGGGGGCGCGAAACCGAGACGACGAGATGATCGCAAGGCCGACGCTTCCCCTCTATTCGTCAATGCGCGCGCCCAATATCCCAGAAATGAGGAGGCCAGACTAATGGCTTGCAGCGGACCAGACAACACAAAGTGGGAATCCAATGTTCAGGCCTGCGGCGGAACGTCACAACAGACTAGCTGCGACGAACAAGCTCAGGATACCTGCTACTACGCCTTCTTGATCGACAGTGGCGACAAGGCCTCGTGGTTCAGCGGGAAGCTGATTTCCGGGCAAGGATTGAAGATCCACACGCCAGACCTCCTGGGCACCCTGGGCATCAACGCCGGGGACGTCGTGAACAAAATCAACGGGGCGCTGCTCACCGACGAGGCGAGCGTGATCAACGCTCTTGCTGCATTCACGGAAACTGCGCCCGCGTCGGTATTCTCGGCAACCCACCTCTTGGGCAAATACCAGCTAAGCCTTGCCCACTAACCGATGAAGAACCGAGGTCGCAAACGCGACAAGCGCAAGCGGCGAAAGAAACGGAATCCGGACATCGAAGCCTTCGACAAGGCAGCGGCAATCGTTCGAATGAACAAGACACGACAGCGCAAGAAGGCACCGAAATGAGACAGCGGCACACTCTACGTCACGTAATCGAACGACTTGACGAGATTCAATCACACCTCTGCAAGCTCGACAGGATCGTTAACCAACAAACCCGCACTCTAAAAATACTCAAGGAGGTTCAACGTACTATGGCTACAAAGGAAGAACTCAACGCAGCGCTTGACGCGGTCTCCACCGAGATAACCAAACTCGGGGATGATCTCGCGGCGCACCTTGCTGATCTCGCGGCACAGATCGCGGCCGGCGGCGATGTCACCGACTCGCTGGCGAAGGCCAACGCGATCGCTGCGAAGCTTCAGTCGATCGACGACACCCTGCCAGAACGGCCCACTACTTAGGCCGCGCCAAAGCGGGACATCGGATCTTGGTCCGGTGCCCCGCCTACCTTTCAATGAGCGGTGAAACAGCAAGATCCGAGTCGTCTTGGACGACCGACACGCTTCGCCAACACTTCCTGGACGTGGACAGAATACGTGAGGAGCACAGGCGCGAAATAGCGGCTCTCTATGATCGAATCTACGATGAGCGAGATCGTCGTTACGCGGAGAGTGACCGGCGCTATGCGGAAACCAACCTTGAACAGGAAAAAGCCCTCAAGATTGAGAAGCAAGCAAGCAGGGATGCACTTGAACTTGACCGCACTATTCGCGACTACAAAGACCGCAGCATGAATGAACTGCGTGAACAGATCAACAGCGAGCGGCTGTTGTATGCGACCAAAGACGATGTGAAGAGTGTAGTCAAAGAACTTGAGGCGACGTTAAATCCAGTCGTTGCCTACGTCGCTGCTCAACAAGGTAGAAGCGGTGGGCTTACTGCTGGGTGGGGCTACTTGCTGGCCACGATCGGGGCTCTGGGAACCCTGCTGGCAATTGGGATTACGCTACTAACCCTAGTCCGTAGGTAAAAGGAGAAACATTATGTTAACGCTATTTACTGGTGCTTCCGGTGTCCCTGACATATCGGTGATTCTCTTCATCGCTGGAGCCGCCTTCTGGATTGTCAGCACTTTCTACGGCTGGTTTCGAGAGCCGTGGGGATGGGACAGAGGTTTCGGTGTCGGCCTGATGGTCTTCTCGATTGGGCTGCGGGTAATCTTCGGAATCTGACGAAACTATGGCCGCGGCGACTATTTGCTTGATCATAAAAAAAGAGACAGGGCGGCGGATGTATCGGAATCTCTCGCAGGACAACCGTACTCTGACACGGGAAGAGACGGTGGAAATCGCGGCTGCCCTCGCCCAACACTTTGGCCCGTCTGAGCCTATCCCTGAGAAAAGGCAACCACAGGAAGAACCATGAAACACTTTCTGATTCTACTCGTCATCTATGTCGGCGCGTTCGGCCAGACCACGGTGCCAACTCGGCAGGTTGAGATCCAGCACAACGGCAAGATCATCAAGGTAATCCTCGCTGCTGATGTCGCCGACAGGCGCGACAGCAACGCTTCGACTGCCGACGACTTGCGAGCCATCTCGGAGGCCGTGGAGCTCGCGCTCGGACACGTCAAGCCGACTTCGAATCCCTGCGACAAGCCGGTCTCAAGACTTATCAATGACGGTCGGCCGGTCTCCAACTGTTCCCCTTAATCCAGTCATCATAAACCGAGCCAAAGTTCGGCTGGTGAGCACGCTGATTGCGTGACAAGTTCGCAACTTATTTTCAAGGTATGCCAATCCGGGTCGCTCTCTACGGCCCGGTAATTTTCCCAACATCGAACAAGGAACAAATGACCATAGATGTAGAACGTGTGATTGATTGGATCGTGTGGGCCTCATTTGCGGCGTCTCTTTCTCGCGTGGCGTTACATTGGGGGAGAGACGGGCTGGCGATATGGATCAAACCGGAAAGCTCATTCTGGGGCTTCTACGACAACGTTGAGGCGACTCTCGGCTGGCTTGCTGTAAGCCTGAGTAAGTACGGGAAGCGCACACAGGTGGCAGAGGAAGCAATCAAGGATGTGCTGGAGCATCCGGTGGGACAGGAAGTAAATGTCACGGTAACGCCCGTCGAGCCTAAGCCCTAATGTATGGCTGAAGTAATCCTCTACATCATTCTTGGGCTAATCGGGATGTGGCTCGTGGCGTCTCTGGCGATCGCCAAGGAAAGCCTCTGGAATCTGCTAACCGATCTACCCTCTCGCTTCACTGACTGGCTACAGAGGCGACGTGAGCGCCGGGAGCGACGCCGCATCTTTCTCGCACGACAGGCGCGGGTGAAGGCTGTATTCAATGCAATCAACAGGAGAGAGTTTTGAGTAAAGGCAAGCCGATTACGTTGACGATCAGGAAGCATTCGGCTGATCGTCCTATCCCCGTCGAGATGCACCAACGTCCCCGCGGTGATCCGCTGGAGAGTAAAGACGGGGCGATGGTCGCGGAGTTCTCTCAATATGTGGGCTCGGACAGCCTAATGCCGGAGATCCTGGACACCCTGGGCGACTTTCAAGAAACGTTGAAGGAAATGAGCGCACTCGATCAGGCGCACAGCGGGGGCTTTGCAGAGGCTATCCAGGGAAGAGTGGCAAGGCTGGAGCAACTAATAGAGAAACTAGGAGGATCTAAATGAGCAAGCATCAAGTACATGCGTCGATTGAAGCGGCCGCGGCGAGGGCTGAACCGAAGCTGGCAAAGCTGGCCCCGAAGATAACAGCGGCGGCACCGGGAACCTCAAGTGCTGTCCTAACGTTGTTCAAAAATCTCTTCTTGCCGATGCTGGCTCCGCTCATAGCATCTCTGTTGACCAAATACGGCGGAGGCAAGCTCCGGCCTTACCTTGAGCCGGTCAGGGATATTTTGGTGCTGGCCTATCCGGTCGAAGAAGACGAGCCGGGACCATTCGCGTAATCGGTTAACCCTACCCACACACAGGAGAACGCAACAGCACAAACTCGATAAGAAGAAGGGCTAACAGATTCCCGCTCGGCCCGGGATTGTCGGCCGCATTTTGTTGAAAGGAGAAGTACCCACTATGGCAACTGCAAAGAAAGGCGGAGCTCAGAGAGCTGTCACGCAAGGCGGAAGGTAGGCAGATAATACCGCTACGCAAAACGGGGGTTCTCTGTGTGAGAACGCGGGGAGGTGAGAGCCTCCCCTTTTTCAATTCCGCTTCGCCTCGAGCTCGACGATTCTGGTCTCCAGCGACTGCGTCTTCAGTGCGAGCTCGAGCTCCAGATCGAGCGCTCTATTTTCCGCCTCGTGATAAGCGTCTTTGAACGCCTTCGCCCTCCGCTTCCACTTCTGCAGCACGCGCGCTTCCTCTTCCGTCATTGGCAGCAGAGCTCCCTTCCGATCGGTCCCGCGGTATTATCGAGTCTTACCCTTCTTTCTCTCTTTCGTAGCCGGAGGATCTTTGGTCTCGACCGGAGCGGCTGGCGGAGGGTCCATCGGGACCAGTTTCAAGCTCAATTGACTCTTATACGGCTTGGCGATTTTTAGTTTGCGTCCAGCAACATTGCCGTCCAGGGGTAACAGATGCCCGCGTTTCTTTTTACCGCTACCATCGAGGGTGTAGAAAACATCTACATCGTAAAGCAATGCACTCGCAAGGTGAACGCTGTCAGGAGATGATATCTTGATCGCGCGCTGATCGTAGTAGCTTCGAATATCATGGCTCAGCCTTCCGACTCGCGTATCGTGATTGATCCAAACGACATTTTTCCGCTTAAAGACATTCTCGAACTTAGCCTGGGCCTCGGGTGTCATCCTCGATTCCAATACCTCAGTCTGAGTCATAATCGAAGTAACCAAAACGACCTCGTTGTCGTTTACGCGACGGACGGTATCCTCGATCCCTTCCATTACACCCGGATCGCAAGACTCATCCGAGAGCCACGCCAAGAAAATGCACGCGTCCCAATAGACTATTTCCTTATCGGCTTTCATCTCGCAATGTTCGAACAAAATCCGCGGCCGAGAGATCGCCTGTAGCATTCGGCGCGATCCCCCTAAGATCAAAGAGCGTTGGCAATTCACTCTCCGGTGGCAACGGCTCGATTCGCGACACGTTCATCGCGTAAGCAAACTTTTCTAGATGCTTATATCGAAGTGTTCCGGATACCTCGACATACTTATCCACAGCGGAAATCACCTGCGGCTTGAGGTCACTCCCGAAATAACAGTCAATCCTATCAGGGCCAACCGTCGGGTAGATATGAAAGCAGTTTATGTTGCGATGAATGTTCAGCCACTCCAAAGTGCCACACATCGAGCCCTCTGCTAACTCGTCGGGCCCGATGATCTTCGCTATCCTGCTGGTGAACTTGTTATCAATAACAACCGGCTTCGTCCGAGCATCCTTGATCGTGACCTTCCCGACATGTTGCTTGAGCATCGAGGTCAGGCTTTGATAGGACTGGAGCGCGGGCAGATCAGCATGGGTGGGCCGGCGGCCACGGGCCACTTGGCGTAAATTGGTGACATATTGCTTGACTGTCTTAGCACCCAGACCAACGGCCTGCGGGGAAATGGCTACTGGCTCAATGACAACCGTCGCCGGACTCGAATATGTGAGCTCCACTATGTGATAGTGGAGTGCAGGGTCGGCGTGCTCAGCGACGAGACGCTCAGTTTGCCTGAGAGAGGATTTTACGGCTTCAAGCTGCTTGATAAAGTCTGACAAGCGAACGCGTCCATTATCCTGCGGAGAGCCCTGTATCGTCACCGTGATTCTTGCCATTAGTCCACCTCGCGTGATATACAAATAGCGAGCCGCCAGCACACACCGTCGTCAGCAGCGTGCAAGCAGGATTTAGGAATAATGGAATAGTAGCAGCGAGGCCGTGAGTTGCCGCTCATGGCCTCTGTTGTTTTGTCACTCTTTCCATTCTCGAACAAGCTGCTTATACTCTACCCGTCCGCGCGGAGCAAGCGCAGCCGATCATTTTCGCATCGTGAAATACGCTTTCAGTCGAGATGCGCAGAAGCTATCCAGCCACGCCCATTCCCCCCGAGCACCAGGACCAGCGCGGGAGCTTCACGGCCGGTCTCAGCGCCGGGCGCCACCAGGACGACGTCCACTATACCCGCGAGTGGTTTCTCTCCGACGCGGCGTTCGCTGCCTACCTCGCGGGATTTGAGATCGGCAAAAGACAGAGGACAGATTTGGAAGAGCGCAATGCTGTCGATACCGTTTCGTGATACTGTACGTCGTGGGAATGGCAAAGTCGGAACATCCACAACAAAAGCCAGTCGCTAGGTTTGAAGTTTATAAAGACCGACAGAAGCAATACCGGTGGCGCTTCAGAGGGCCCAGCGGGGAGGCCGTCGCAGAGTCATCATCAGCCCATAACAGCAAGGCGGATTGCTTAAGCGAGATCGAACTGGTGAAGAACGAGTCTCCGATCGCCGAGACACTAGATCCCACAGCCAGCCTCGACGATGTTAAGCCCAAATCCAGAAAGCGCACACGCTGACTTACAAGAATAGAGTGGCGTGGAAAAGTACCTGTCGACTGTTAAGGACATGGCGATTTGCATTGCCGGTCTCATGGGGTGCTGATAGGGGTGCAGGCGCATTCGGGCTATCTGGGTATGCCTCAACTATTGAGGGATGACCGGGCTTGCAATGCTCGGCTATCTCGGGTCTTCACGGGCTGCCGACGCTTGACGCTACTATAGGGCACTGCCACAAAGGAGACTGTGGATCAGGAGGTCCCGGGTTCAAGCCCCGGTGCTCGCCCTTCAATTTCAACTACTTCCAGCTCGTCCCCTCTCTTTAGGGGTTCTCAAAGGGGTGCCAACAGTCTTGGAGGTGCTCTTTTGGGGCTTCAAAATCGCCGTGAACATCTTCTGGATCTGGGCGGCGCCGGCGCGTTCCATTGAGGGTATGAGGTGCGCATAGGTGTCCAGTGTAAAGGCTACAGAGGCGTGGCCAGCCCACTCACTCACCGTCTTCGGAGATACGCCAGCCGCCAGTGAGAGAGTTACCCATGAGTGTCGACAATCGTACAATCTTGTCGTTGTCGGGAGCTCCGCCAGTATGATCGCAGGCTTGAAATGCCGAGAGGCTAAATTGTCAGGGTCAATCGGGCCGCCTTCGGACGTAGTAAAAACCAAGTCATAATCTTTCCATTTTGTCCCAGCCTTGAATCTGATTTTCTTTTGCTCGCGCTGGTGATCGAGGAGCGCCTGGACGGTCTCAGCCGGCAGCGGGATAGTCCGTCTCCCTTTCTGGGTCTTTGGTTCACCAAAGCTCCAGCCCTTTCCTTTCCTCTCCCAGACGAGAGCTCTCGACACCCTCACTGTCCGCGCCTTGAAGTCAATGTTTGGCCAAGCCAGCGCGAGGTATTCCTCTGGCCGCATCCCTGTTGTGAGGGCCACGAGAAACAGGCAGTAGTATTCACCCTGCTTTGCGGCCTCTAGGAAGATCGGCACTTGTTCCTCGGTCAGAGGGTGTATGACGGTCCGCTTTCGTTTTGGCAGGTCGGCGCCTTCCGCGGGATTGTACTTCAGAATTCGCCAACGGATCGCCTGCTTCAATGCGTCGTTCAAAACAGTGTGGACATATCGTACTGTCCGAGGAGAAAGCTTCTTCTCCTGCATCGAAGTATAAACTTGCTGAATCTGAAGAGGCTCGAGCGCCGACAGCTTCAACTCCCCGAGTTGAGGTCGAACATATCGCTTGAGAAGCGTCTCGTAGTCATTGTGGGTCCTGGCGGCCACGCGCGGCTTCACTGCAATCTTCAGCCACTGGTCGAGGAACTGATCGACCGTCATCGAGCGCGATCGCTGCACGATGCCTGATTTGCACTCCTCCTCCATCTCGCGGCCGCGAGTTTTGGCGTCCTCCAGCTTTCCCTTGAAGTACTCGCGCTCGTAATTGCGCTTGCTACTTCCTGGTGTACGAGGAAGCCAGACCGTGATGCGGTAGAATCCCTTTTTGCGCTTTTCGACTTGAGCCATGTTTATTCGGGAGGTTCGGGAAGCCTGTTCCAAGTGCTGATTAATCCGTCGGCTTCGCCGTATAGCAGCGGCAGGAGCCTATTGCTCGAGTTGGTCGTTGAGTAGGGCCGGTTGTGATGAGCGTCGTAAACAGTATAGGTGACAGGAGCTTCCAGCTTCTGAGAGAGGGTCATCGTCATCAACAGGTGGATGAGTCCGACCTGTGAAACCGATAGCGGTCTTGCTTTGAAATAGAGCTTAATAATATGCCGGACGCCGTCCATCGAGAGGTAGACTTCAGGATTAATCCTGACGGCCAAACTCTCATATCGCCAGGTGGCGGTCGGCGGGACAAGTGTTTCAATGGCTTTTCGTCCAAGAAAACGCTTATAGTTCGTGATCAGGTTCCGGCAGTTGGCTTGCTTGCTCGGCTTATCGAGGGTTGGGATCAGACCGTCGAGGTAGCGCTTGTCGCCTTCGCCTACTTTGTGGTATTTCACGATGTGTTCGCGCAGGGGTCCCCAATAGTCCATCACCGGATGATAGTCGCCACGGTTTTTCAGCTCTAGGATCTTCGTTAGCTTCGGCGAACCAGAGCTCGTGACAACATCAATGAAGCTGGTTAAAGAGATCTTAATCATGGCCGATAAACTCCTCGTCGAAATCGAGCTACTCAACGACCGCGCTGAAGATGCGGTATTCGCTTTGGTATACCTTGCCAACCAGCTTGCCGGCTCGCCCGTTGTCCAAATCGGCGACGATGACCACTGGGAAGAAGAGATCTACGAGCAATACAAGATCAAGTGGCGCTTTGCCGAAGACAGCGATCGGGACAAGAAGCTTGCGCTGCTTTCACCGGGGCTTCGTCGACGGCGGCGGTTCTCCTACTGAATAGCTCTCCCTCACCAGGTCCTTCTTTCTGCTGGCGATCGCCAGACGAACGAAAGCGGTCGACCGAGTCGAGCCTTCAGCTTCTCGAATGCTTCTTTGCCGGCCGCCCACTCGAGCTCGCGTTGTGAGAGACCTGGGTGGCTCGCGCGGAAGGCGTCATCAATCACCACGTATTCAGCTTCGCCGACCTGCAAGTCCTCGCCGAGGAGCGCAAAGGCGGTGTCTCCGTCGATGGATAGTTCGGCCCGTTCCATTTACGGTTTCGATCGCTCTCGTTCTTCAACTGCCCTAACTATCGCGTCGAGAGTCTTAGGACTTGTGGCGCCTTTCCCTTCTGCGTAGTTCATCGAGCCCTCCTTGATAGCTGCCGCTTTTGCGATCTCCTTAATCTCTTTTCTTAGGATCGCTAACACTTCGTCTTCCGTCATAGTCACGTTCCTCCTTTTCCCAACTTGCATCTCCAAGGCTCGCCGCGAGGAGTCAGGCTCCCCATTGACATCGCCTGTATAATTGGACCTATGATTAACGAGCCAACGCCTCCCCTATCCGAGCCGGCCGAGATGCGAATACGCTCTCATCTATTTCTGGCGCATCGCATATTGGAGCACTGCGAGTCATCAGGGTTTAGCATCGCCGATCAGACCGCTGCGGCGGAGATTGCTGTCACGGTTCTGAAGGCATCTCGCGTTGGGTTTGGCCATGTTGCCTTAATGCTGGCCCCTATGGCGGTCGAGGCCGAGGAGGCTCCTACACTTTGTGAGCCCAGCCCGCCCCATGGCACAGAGCGCATCGACAGCTGTCCAGTGTAGAGTTCTGATCAATTCCGGTTCCTGAACAGTTTGCGCATTTCCTGCTCGGCTGAACGATTACAACGCTGCCAACCCCGCCGCAGGCGTTGCAATACTCCTGGTCTCGGTCTTTTCCTGATCCTTTGCACCATTGACATATTTCAGTCGCTACGTTTGCATTCGGCGGTAGATTCATTCTCCTCCTTGCTCTCGCTTCGGGTTCGCCGCGGGCTACTTCTTTGCCTTCTTCTCCGCTTCTTTGGTGAGCTTCAGGAGGGGGGCTCGCTCTCACTCTGGAGACGCTCCTCCATCCGCCTTTCAAAGTCGACCTTCCACTTAATTTGCGCGACATCCTTGAGAAAATCTCGCGCGAGATGGACCAGGGCCCACGCGAGCAGTCCAATCGCGACAATGAGGTAGGCCCACGCGAAGAAGGCGCTTCTTGGCTCGGCTCGCTCGCGGTTGGTGGCCGGATCAGAATGCGAATATTCGACCTCGATTGGGCCGCCAACTTCAAGAGAGGTGCTGTCGGGCTCGGTATCCGTGCCGTCGTAAACGTCACCCGACGGCGTTCGGAATTCGTATCGGACGATGTAAAAGTACCCGCCCCGGCCTCGATCGTCTTCGGCGGAATCCAGCGTCATTCCCGTGATTGTCCCTTTCGCGTAACGCGTATCCTTTGTGATCTTGACGTTCTTCCAGCACCAGTCGATGGCTATCCAGCCGAGCGCGCCAACGACTGCAACCACGATTAGCGAGGTTCGCAGACTTCTGAGGATGGCTCTGCCTATGTGCTCTTGTTTCATTGCGTCTTGAAGAACAGGATAAGTCCGGTCGCCACGAGAACCACACATGCCCACTGAGCATAGAGCCTCGCCGTGTCGAGCCGGTATTCGATGGCCCGGCGCTGTAATTGATCCGCATCGCCCCACGAGATTGACTGACCGAACAGGCTATTGAAGCGGTTCACGTCGGCAGGCATTGGGGGCGTTAGAATAAAATAATAGCCCGCGAACCGCTCTACCCGCGGTACTGTGTCGCTACGCTTTGCGCCGTCGGGAAAGGCGGATCCTGTCCATGGCGGGAAGATCAGCATTGTGACGACGACAAAGACACTAGCAAGGAGGGCTATGCGTTGGTTCTTGTTCATTAGGTTTCCGCTGGCGAGCTCCGTCCGAATCTCAGGATCTCCCACGGGTTCATGCCCCACCTCCGTTAGAACCTATCCTTCCGATTGCCGACGATTCTTCGTTGCTAGGTTAGCGAGGAACGACCTCGCGGCCTCGAGGTCCACAACCCGGCCACTCCCGGCTCTCTTGATGATGCCAAGAATTTCCTTACCTGACTTCGGGTCTAGGTTCTTCTCTTTGGCAACCGACGCGATTATTTGGCTCCGAATACTGTCGATCTCCTGCTCTCGCTCCCTTGCACGTCGTTCGTAATACCCCGCGAGCTCGAACACCTGACTTGTGTCTGGCTCCGCCTCCCCTCCTGGAAAATAGCGTCGATCTCTATCCGATTGAGCGATCTCGTCTCGAGTATCCAGCCATTCTGGATAGATCCGGACGAACGGAGATGCCGTCACGGTCGTAATGAGAGCCAAAGCAAACTCCCGTTGTCCGTTGGCACCCAACTCGGTTGCAATCGAGTTCATCACGCCATAACCTACTGGCGGTAGAGAGCGCATTACTACTCGCGCAAGGCCCCAGAGTCCTTGAAGATCGTTCAATGCCCGGGAATGATCTCCCGACTGGGCAGTCACAACGGCCTCCATCTGGGATAGATGTAGAACGCCAATCAAGTCCGGCGTGCAGCACCGAACGAATTCCGCGCGTGCTCTCTTATAGTAGCTGCCGGCAAGCGAGAGGTCGGCGACGGTAAGCGCATTCGTCCCAAGCGCCAGGTGCGCACGCGCGCGCAGATTCGGCAGGGGCGATTCAGTTAATGCAGCAAGGATTTCAGGTCCTCCGTTGTCGCCTCTGTCGGCACAGGCCTGGTAATACGACGCGATGCCTTCCAGTTCCCGCGGGAGAGGAAGTTCTCGCAAACTGTGAGCTATCGAACCGACTTCAACAAAGTTGCGGACGCTTCGAGCCTGTTCTGCTCTTAGCGTCAGCGACCGGATCCGCTGCTTTATCTCGGCAGCAACGAGGTGAGATATGAAACGAGTGCTTTTCGTGGTTTGCATTTGCGGCCTCTTCGCTCTTCCACTCGCGACGGCGCCCGCTCAGGCCGGGCATGTATTAGTCGGCAATCGCTCTGATTACTGCTCGCCTTGTTTCGTAGGCGGCCCTTGCCTCTGCGATGATGGCGAAGCACCGGGTATAGGCTTAGTTACAGAACGACCCAAGACGATAGATAGCCTAGAGAGTAAGGGTCTGATGGTGGTGGCCATCACGCTCCTATTGGTTTGGATGCGACTGCGCTTCCGTGCCTGATCAACGTTAGGACCGAGCCCTCCATCCCCGAAGAGCTGGTTAGTTAGTGGACGTGTGCCTGCCTCAACCCTGCCTTAGTGCGCCAACGCTACCAGCGTGCCTCCATAGCACCGCCTGTTAGCCGTTGCCCGTCTTACGGTTCCTTTTCTGTGTATCTTCGGATCCCTCCGCTTCCGCCACTTCCTCAGGCGATTCTTCTTCTGCCATCTGCTGGAGCACGCGTTCGAGGAACGCCCGGCCTTTCCGCGGATCCTTTCCACCTCCCGACTGCTCAGCCTTTGCCAAGTACGGACTTACGGTCTCCCTAATAGCCGCAACCTCGCTCAGTTCGACATTGTCCAGCCCGTAGTAGGCAGTCAGGATCGCCTCTAACTGCTTGGTTGAACTACGCTTACAGCGCTCAGCATCGGCGGCGAGGGCGTTCCAAGTAGCCTCCGAGAGCTTTATTAGCTTTCCAACTGGCTCTTTTGCCATACTCGCACCCTCAATAACATATCTCGCGGATATATACAAGCTATATTCATCCGTATCCTCTTTCACAACGGGAAGTTGCAAGAAAGATATATAATTCTATAACTTTTCTCTTGACATTGGTATATATCGAGTATATATTCGCGTTGTCTTTTGGATAGATTTCTACGGGAAAAGGATTCGCGATGGAAAACGAAGAGCGAGTTGTTTCGATGTTGATTAAGGTCCCTGCGCCCGTCGAGGAGGCGCTTCGCGCGGAGGCCGTAAAGGATCGGCGAAGCAGGCAGGCTCAGCTGGTACGGATCCTCGAGGAGCGGTACGGCCTGATCCCCGAAGAATCCAAAGCTGACGATCTGAGGGAGGCGGTCTAAATGAGCGCCCGAATCTCCAAGCAGAAAGCTGCTGACCTCGCCCGGGAGACGATCCGCACGGGCCGCGCACTGGAGGCTGTCAAGACGCCTTCGTTGGAGCGGATACGTCGGGCTGCCAACCAACCCACGGACGAGCAGCTGGCCGCGATCGCGGCTACGGCCAGGCGCGACGGCGATGTCTTCACGGTCGACTCTGCTGACGGGACGAAGAGCTACGTGGTAACGCCATACTCCTGCAGCTGTGGCGACTGGATCAATCGCAAGTCCTATCTCGGCGAGCCCTGCAAGCATATGGAGGCGATCTCCCTGCTGTGCCCGGTGCCGAAACCAAAGCCCTTTGTCGGCGACGCATTCGCCGGCTTCTGAGTAGCGCGGGTTCTCATATCTCTCCCGCGCGACGCCGGGCCTCGACTTCGAGCCGCCGGGGCCCGGCTGAAAGAAGCAAAACGATGAACGAATTAATGGTGGCGGTGACCTGTCGGGACTGCGACGGTAGCGGCAAGGGAATGGATACGAATCACCAGGAGTGCCGCTGCGGAAGGTGTGACGGGTACGGGACGTTGTTTGTTCCGGCTTCAGTGGCGAAAGAGGCTGCAGCACAGGCCGCCTTGCGATCGGCGGCGTAATTCTACAGATCGAACCTGGGGTGACTGAGAGTGAGAGTGGAACGTGACGAATCCCCAAAGTCAGAAGCGAGAACGGTCCCTGCGGATTGGAACGGGGCGCGTGAAAGCGCCGGGAGATGTTCATAGTTATGTCACCGCCTTTACGACATCCAGAGGTTATCAACGCCACGAGGATGCGATTTTTTACATCCTGCGCTGGGCCTCAGGATACCTCCCTTTGGTTGAAAAACCCGAAGGGCAAACCGGTGACAATCAGACCAAAGAGGTGACAGCGTGACCAGTTTTCTACAAGAACTTGAGCGAGGCATCGCAAACGTCAACCAGGTGGCCGCACAGAGTCAGAGGTTGATTGCGAACGGGATGCGGCCGGAGCTAGCTGAGCGGGTTGTCCGCGATGATGCCCGACAGCGCAAGCTGGAACGCGATCTGCGGCAGGCCTGGGCGGACTTCCGCGAGTACAACAGCGTGCGTGAGGCGCTCGAGGTTGTCGGAGTCGAAGAGCGTGACGTTGAAGTGGCGGCGGTGATTTACAGCACGGCCGAGACGTTGCGGTAGGAGGTACTCACGATGAACGCCGACCACAGATTCTGCACCAAGGACGAAGTCATCGAGATGCTCGGACTGGAAGGTAAGTGCGAAACGCTCTACACGGGCGGATACGGCACGAAATGCCTTCGCACGGTTCACCAGGGCAAGCGCAAGACCCTTTGGGTACGCGCTCAGGTTGCTCGCCACGTTGAGGTGTTGACGTTGAAGGGTGAATGCACAGGTGAGTGCAAGGTCGTGCTCGAGGAGAGCGCACAGTCTCCGCTCTATGCGGTGAGGTAGTGACATATCCCTCTCGCCGGTGAAGTTCGAGAGCTCCGCGTGATAGTGCGCCGGCGGGAGGGGTTCTGAGGGACCGATGAAAGAGTTTCTTGAAGAGCGAGGTTGGGTCTACGGTCGCACGCGGTATTCAGGCTGGTTGTGGGCGCATCGCAACGCGAAGGGCTGCTACTTCACAGAGGCGGCGGCGGTCGAGATTGAGAGGCAGGAAAGGGTAAGCGAGAGGAGCTGAGTTTATGACTTACAACCCAACGATACAAATCACGCAGGGCGAGAACGTTGGTCTGACCTGTTCACTTGATGACTTCCTGTTCGAGAACGAATTCGATCAGGAACCGATCGTGGCAGATGACATCCGAGAGGCGCTTTCACTGACGGGCCGGTATTCAGACGGCGGTGGCGCTGCTCCTGAGTGGGAGATTCAAGTTGTCAGCAATGATCCGCCAGCTGGAGCAGACGACGACATTGCCGAGTATATGAGCCACTCGGATGCGGACCCGGGATTATGACCACGCTGGAAGTCATTCTCAAGGCTCTCGCGACGATCGCGCTCCTGGCGTTGGCTGTAGGGCTGACGATCTGGTCGGAGAAGCGGTTCGGACCGCCGAGAAAGAGACGATGAGCACTCAGGTTGATCGACAAGTCGAGCGAATCGCGGGTTACGCACAGCAGACGCGCGTCATCATCGAGGGCGGGTCTCACAAGTGCAAGTGGGACGCTGAGGGCCGGTGCCTGTACTGCTCGGCGCGGAGCGGTGAAAGCGCTCTGATGCCGTACGGCCGGACGGGCGAACTGATCGGAGATCGAGATTGAAATTGCGCGCAGTAGTGCGACAGGCGGGTGCGGCCCAAGAGCCAAAATTACACTCCCCGAGGACTGAAGCACTTAACGCGCAAGAACCCCGGCCTTCTCGCGAAATGCCGGAAGGTCGGGGGATAAGTCAGGGCCGCCGCCCGACGAACTCACCCCTCCCGCAGAAGCGCGGGAGGAACCTATAGGCGGCGGTCCTTGGTTTCGAGAAGGAGAGAGCGATGGCAACAAGAGTAACCAAACCAAAGAGCAGCAACGGCGGCGAGCTGAAGCTTGCGAAGGTCCGCGAAGAGGATCCCGCGAAGACCGCCAAGAAGATCCGAGTGGAAAACGTAGGTCCAAACCGTGAATTTGAAGACCTGTTATGGCCCGGTCTGAACTTTCTCTGTGGGGGGAACGGCGTCGGAAAGAGCACGTTTCAGACGTTTATAGCCAATGCGAACGGAGGCGGAATTCCGGTGTCCGTCACTGACGGGGAGCAGGTGGCGAAGCTGATCGTGGACGATGCCCTTGTGTATGAGTACAAGCGGCCAAAGGGCGAGCAGCCGCGCATCACCCTGGGTTCGATCAATACCGCGGCGCTAGTAGTCGATCCTGGCAAGCTGGACCCGGCCACCGCTGAAGAGTGGCGGCTGAAGCACGTAATGAAGCTGGTGCGCGCGGAGACTACTGACGAAATGATCGAATATTTCCTCACGCATCCAGCACAGAGCGAGGAAGACACGCCGCGATTCGACGCTGAAGCTTATGACTATGTTGATGTCAACTACCCTGGCGGGATCGACGCCCTCAAGCAGCTTGATCCAGTTGCTGCGGTTGACGTGCTGATCAAGGGAACGGGTGGGTATCTCCATAAGCTGAAGCGCGATTACCGCGACAAGGCCGCGAATGCTGAGGCGCGCTACACGGTGGCGAATCCTCAGAAGCCGGTTCAGCTATCGGAGTTGAGTTTGGATGAGGCAGAGGAAGAGTACAGGAATGCGGTGGGCGACCATCGCCAGGTGCAGGGTGAGGCCAGCCAGAGGGCACAGCGCGAGCGAGAGCGGGCCGAGATTGAGCAGACCCTTGGCGATCGCCCTGACGTCTTCGAAGCTGACGCGCTGGTAGAAGTGGCCGAGGAAGAGCACGGGCTGATTACTGCCGAGATCCTGGAACTTGAAAAGAAACTGTCCGCTGCCCGCGCGAAGGCAACCTCGACTAAGGTCGTACTCGACCAGCGCAGGAAGGACGCTACCGAAGCCCGGCGCGCTGCCGAGTCTTGGGATCGTCGAAACGCGATACTCGAGACTCCGATCGTCGGGGCGACCATGGCCGAGGTCGAGAAGGCTGCTGGCCGAGTCACCATCGCAAAGTCCGCGCTCGAGCTCGCCCGCGAGACTGCCGAATACCGCAAGAAGCTGGAAGTCGCAGAAGCCGCCGAATTAGAGCGCAAGACCTTTGCTGCCCGAGAGGCGGACATCAAGAAGCTTGCCAACGATCTTCCTGCTCGACTTGCCGAACAGTTCAACCGCTTGGGGATTCCCGGTGCGCGAGTCAATGAAGGTGTGCTTGAGGTCAAGAACGAGAAGGGCAAGTGGGAGCCGTTCCATAGACGCAGCGTTGGCCAACAGTGGGATTGGATACTGCCTATTCACGCCGCACACAACGCTGGAGGCACGATGGCACTACCGAAGGCCGTACTTGCGGAGCTGCAGCGCGAGTGGGTGATCTCGAACCACGAAACCTTTTTGAAGCACGGTATCAGGGCGATTGTCGAGGTCACGACGTTCGAAGGGGATCCGATGCATATGGTCCCGTTCGATGAGTTTCTGCCGCGCCTTACGGCGTAGAGATGTCTCCCCTTCCCCGGCGATAGGTTGCACGTCCTATGGTTTGGCTGGCCGCCTATCAGCCTGGGAGGGGAGCGATTGAGAGGATGCGATGAAGATCATTGGAAAGACCGAAGAAGGAATACTGCTGTCGGCGACCGAGCAGGAAGTTTCTCAGATTCTTGGGTTCCATTCCGCTTGGTGCGCACGAGGCAACGGGGCTTTGGCCATCGGAGGCCCTGCCGATCCCTTGGCTTTAGGTAAGACAGTATCGATTTCAGATCTCTATCTGCGCGCTAAGAGAGTCGGAGAACTACGCGCGGAGTTGGACAAAGCGGTTGCGTTTATGCGCGGCATCGCAGAGGCGGTTGAGACGCAGGCGCCTCTGCTTGATGAGTTGGCGAAGTGAGAAGCGATGCCGCTGAGTTGGATCGAATCCCGGCCGCGACCCGATGAGCGCGAGCCTGACCCGCGCGACAGACGCGAGATTGATTGGGAGACAGCGGCCTACTACGAGGCCTGGGAGGCTGGACGGCGGGCTTATCAGGCGGTTCAGGAAGTGAACGACGAAGTGATGGAGCGGTGGGAGAGGGATTTCTTAAATGCTGACTGAGGCTCAAAGACAAACGCATCATCTCTACGTGGGGAGTTCGATGATCAGTAAGATCATCGGAGTTCACCCTCGTGAGAACATCAGCGATGCGTTTCTCTATGCTACTCAGCGGCTGGATGGAAACGGGACCAGCACGGACGCCAATCGAGGCATCGCGCTCGAGGGCTACGTGCTGGATATGTACGAGCGTGAGAACGAGGTCCAGCTTGTACGCGACATCCAGCTCTTCAGTGAGGTCGGCGAAGACGGACGTGGCTTCTGCGCGAACCTGGACGCCGCGATCTTGACGGAGGTTTGCGAACCGGACGAAGAAGGATTCGAGCGCTGCCTCGACGTTATCGAGGCACCCGTCGAGGCGAAGACTTCTAACGACCCCTCTTCCAGCGCGTATACCGAGGTTCCCCTTCACGTCGTTGTGCAGGTTCAGTGGGAGATCCTCCACTGTGGCCCCCGCTGCCGCTACGGAATTGTTCCTGTGTGGCTCGCTAGTTTCGGTCGGTTCGTCTTCAAAACCTTCCGCGTTGAGCGTGATGACACTCTGATTGAGGAGCTGCGGTATGCGGGCTTCGACTTCCTCGACCACGTTCGCAGAGATGTGATGCCCGAGGATGTGACTCCTCACCTTGAGACGCTGAAGAGCATCAGGCGCGAACCAAATTCGATCATCAGCCTGGGAGATGAGGCGGGAGAAGCCTGGGCGGATCTCGAGGCCGCAAAGCGAGAGGCGAAGCATTGGACATCGACCGTGGATGAGCGAAAGCAGGCAGTGCTCGCGATGCTCGGAGACGCCGAGGCCGGCCGCTTGCCTTCCGGCGAAACCATTACATACCTGTCGCAGAACGGAGCGCGACAGATTGACCTCGACATCTTGCAGTATAAGGCGCCTGAACTCTACGCGGAACTGGTCAGTCAGCCGACGCACCGAGTGCTCAGGAAGGCCAAAGCGAAAGCTGGAAAAAGGAGACAGTGAATATGAGCTCACAGAACGAAGAAAAGACCGCGCCAGAGGACAAGGCGATTGAAAAGAAGAGAGAACCGAAGATTGGCGACAAGGCCACGGCGATGGACTTTAGCAGCGGAGAGAACTTTGCCTTGCTTCAGAGAGTTGCCGGGGTGCTTGCTGACAGCGACTTGGTCCCAGTGATCTATAAGGGCAAGCTGGCCAACTGCCTCATTGCTCTGAACATGGCCGAACGACTGAGGGCCGACCCTTTGATGGTGATGCAGAACCTTTACATCGTCCAGGGCAAACCGGGATGGTCTGCGACCTTCAAGATTGCCACGTTCAATCAGAACGGTGGCTTTTCAAAAATCCGATATGAATGGAAGGGCGAGCCGAATACTCCCGAGTGGGGATGTCGCGCGTGGGCGATCGAAAAACTGACCCAGGAGCGCCTTGACGGACCTTGGATCACCTGGAAGCTGGCGAACGACGAGGGCTGGGTAAATAAGAGCGGATCTAAGTGGAAGACCATGCCCCTCAAGATGTTTATGTACCGCGCGGGCTCGTGGTTCGTGGACGTGTACGCTCCGGAACTCTCGATGGGACTCCCTGCGAGCGAGGATCTCGAAGACGGTCCGATTATCGACCTCACTCAGGGGACTGACGGCTACGGATTTCAGGAAGAGCCCCAGTCAAACAACGGCGAGAAGTCATCTTCGTTGGCAGATCAGCTTCGAGCCAAACGGGAAGCTAAGACCTCCGAGGCCAAGACTGCCGCTCCGGAGACTCCCGCCGAGACCGAACCCGTTGTCGATTCTTCGCCCTCACCTGAGGAACCAAAAGATGCAACCGAAGAGCCCGCGGGCGACGGGGGGATGGTCGCCGAGGACGATCTGAGAGGCGAGGCTCAGGCACTCTACGACAAGAACAGCAAGACTCAGGGGAAGGTCGGGAAGACGCGTGCTGCTCTGCAGGCACTCGGCGTCGCGACCGTGAAGGAGATCCCGGTCGAGAAGTTGTCGGGATTCATCGACACTCTGAATTCGATCTAACGATCTTGCCTGTCACCTGGGCAGACGGGCACGCAGAACGGGAGCCGTGTCGCAGGGGCGCGGCTCCCTTGAGAGGTGAGAGATGGAAGCTTTAACGATTAACACCCTCAACGGCGACCAGGCAGTTCGGTTCAAGGACGTCGACGGCGAGGACTCCGAGGTCATCTTGACTGGCAGGATCCTTTTTATTCGCCGTCCCACGGCGCTCAATCGAGCACTCGCCGCTGAACTCTGGCCGATCCTAAAGCGCTTCGCCGAGACGGGAGAGCTGATCAATACCGACAACGCGTCAGAGCCAGCTGAGAGGTAGGAGCTATGACCGCAACTCTATTCGAAGAAGACATCGCCCCGGTCAGACCGATCGAGGACGAAGAAAAGCCCTCTTGGTTTGGTAGCGCGTGCGTGTGGGGCCCGGCCCAAACACAGGGCAGCAAGAAAGGATTTTTCAACCCGAAACTAAAACGCGTGATCATCGTCGATGACAACAGCGCGGAGCTGAAGTCCTGGCGACAGGAGCTGATCAAAGCGATGCGTCGGGTGCGCCCGGAACGCCCGCTCGATAGGCCGATCGCTGTTCATATGCTGATCTACGTCTCGCGGCCGATGGCCCACTTCCGCAAAGACGGGGAGCTGAAACCGACGGCACCAAAGCTGCCCGCGGTAGGCAAGGATCTCGACAAGATCGCACGCGCTATTGACGATGCCGCGGAGATTGCCGGCTGGTTCTGCAACGATGCTCGAATCTGCGACCTGAGAATCCGCCGGCGCTATCACTCTGGCCTGGGCGAGCGCACCTGGATCTGGGCGTGGACTCTGGATCGTGCGGATCAGCTACGGCCGGAGCTGCTCGAGGAAGAGATGGAAGCGACCGCGCCGCCTGATCCGGTGATGCCGGAGAAGCGACGAGGCGCGCGAGCGGACTACGTCGAGAACGACGTCGATTATTGATTTGGAACGGAGAACACTCATGGCCGAAAGACATCTGTACAAGATTTCCTACAAGTTTCTGGAGGTTGGCATCTGGCGCAACGACACGAAGAACGTCGTTGCTAATGGATCAGCGGAGTCGGCGCTTCGAAAAGCAAAGGCGGTACTGAAGAAGCTGGAGCCCGACGCCACGAGGCTTACAGTTACGTCCGTTGAGCGGATCTGCCGAGTCGATGCGCTATGAGCAAAGGGCTACTCGACCAATTCCGCGAACACATCGCCGACCGTCCGGAGGAAAAGCTTCTCGCGCTGCGCACGGAGTTGCTGACAAAGAGCGTCGGCGGTGGTGAACGAGGTCCCGAGGAGCGTGAAGCCGCTGTGGTGTTCGCTCAGGCGATTGATGAGGAGCTCGCGAGGCGGCATTCGACAAGCACGGCATTGTTAGACAGAGGGGGACGGCCTGTTGAGTTGATAAGCACGCAGGAGAAAGCCCCTTCCACTGAAAGCCGGGGGCGATGGTCAGCGGCCCCATAGGTAGTCGGGCGTGATTCCATCGGGAATCTAGTTGCCGCAGGTAGGACCAGGCTTGACGCCTCGGAGAGACGGGGACTGAGGAACCTATGAGCGAACAGCGAGAAGAGCTACTGAAGCGGTGGGCTGAGTTAGCGCAGGGGGAGTGCGAGGTGTGGCGAGAGGCCGCGCCGTATCTACTGCCTGAGTTCCGATTCGTTGCTCTCGGTGCAGTTGTCGATATGGGCGACTATCACGACAGGGCGGTCCTATTGCTGGCCCTTATCGAAGCAGTCCGCGCCCGAGGGTGGCACTACAGGCTACGCAGCGATGAAACGGAAACTGAGAACGAAGAGCCGTGCGCTTGGCATGATGCCCGCGTCTTTTACAGTAAGACGTATCCAACGCAGGGACTCGATGCGAGCGCAGCCGAACCCTGTGACGCGCTTCTGAGTGCCTACGTGCAGGCTCTCAAAGCCACTCAGGAGAACGGACAGTGATTCGCGACTGGATGATCTGGCTGGACAACCACGAGAGATCGGGAGTCGCGATCGCGCTCTTCGTTGCGGCCTTCTTCCTCTGCCTCGCGTGGTTCATTCGGTGGCGACAGGATCGCAGAGAACGACGATGAACTACGACGAAACGATCCAAATCCCGGAGGGCACGTTGACCATAAGCCGGGGCGCAGCACAGACCGGCATCACGTTTCGGCCAGCAGCGGGCTGGAGCGTGCGCGAACAGTGCTTCTATGACCCGGGACCCGAAGGTAGAACCGAGACGCTGGTTGAGCCAATGAAGCCGCTCGATGGAGGGACTGTATGAACGACCTAATCGTCATCGCACGCAATCCGCAGGAGATGGAGGCCGCGCAGTCGCAGCTCGTCGCCTGGGTAGATAACAAGATCCACGAGGCCGATCAGCAACTCGCTGACTTCCAGCAAAACCTCGCCCTCGCACAGCGCGAAAGATGGAAGACTTCAGGGCTGACAACTGCCTGCCGCCTGGCTCGGCGCAAGTGCCAGTTCTACGAAAAGATGAAGGCCGCGATCGAGGCTGGCTATGTGATCGTGCCGAACTTCCCGATTGATGTGTTCGCGATCAGGACTGAAAAAGAGGAGCCGAAACAAGACTGCAGCATTCATCGCCACGATAGGCGCCTCCAGCGTTCCGAGGCCCCGCAGCTTGGGAAGGGTCGCAACGTCTCAAATGAGCCAGTAATCGTGAGTCAAAAGGAAGTGATCGACGAGAAGACGACCACGTATTACTGGGCTGACGCTTTCCAAGAGGTCGACTTCCCTCTGAAGTTCGCGAAGATCACCGTTCTTGATGATGTCGGCAAGGCGCTCGCGCTGAACATCTTCGATGAGATCGGCGTGCTGCCGGCGCGCGCGGCTAAGGTCGACCCCATGGTGATCGGCCAGATCGTCTATCGCGGCTCACATTCCTACACCGAGCGGCGGCTGTCCTTCCTGATTACGTGGTGGCTTAACGAGGAGCATTTGACGATATGAAGGAGCGACCCACGGGAATCATCCGCACTCTTCCGTACTACGGCGCCGGTGGAACTGGCGACGACGCGGAGAAGGCTAAAGCCCGAGCGTATCGGCGAATGATGCGAGCCTTCAAAGAGATGGAGCGCGGAGAAGAGGGCAAATATGTCCTCATCGCCTTCGACCAGAAGCCAATCGTTGAAGTCCTGCATTGCTACATCCTGGTCGGTGGAGAGATCCGAGTCCGCGCAAACATCGCCAGTTGGGAGCGTGGCGACTCAATCGGCGGCCTGCATTGTTGGGATGACACGACGCGACATCCGAAATGGCTCGCGGTACTAACCGGTCCGGTTGTCTGGCCTGCCGAGCCAGTGAAGAGGCGCGGGTTTCAGGGGTTCAGATACACCGAGGAGCTGTTCTAATGAGAGCTATTTCACTCTGGCAGCCCTGGGCGTCAGCCGTCGCGCTCGGCTCGAAGAAGATCGAAACACGGCATTGGTCGACCGGCTACCGCGGCCCGCTTGCGATCCACGCGGCGAAGCGGAAGGTTGCACGAGAGTTCTCCGACTTCGAGAACGACGGGGCGTGGATTGGCGTTTTCTTCGACATCCTGTGGGGCGGTCCCGATAGGTTGCGCGATGTCCTTCCATTCGGGGCGATCGTAGGAACGGTGGATCTTGTCGATTGTCGGCCGACCGAGTCTATTGCGCCCGATTTGCTGGACGCTCCCCACTGGCCCTTGCTGGAGGCTCCCAAGGAACTGTTTGAGTGGACAGAGAGACAGCTCGGCGACTTCTATCCCGGTCGTTTTGGATGGGTCTTCCAGAATCCTGTCGCATTCAAGAGGCCGATCCCCTATGTGGGCAGACAGGGATTTTTTGACGTCCCCGATCACTGCTTCGGACCGGAGGCTTCAAAGTGAAAGAGCATCGCCTACAGCATTCCGATCCGCCAACGTGGTGCATCGACTGCGGCACGTTCGATTGCTACTGCGGGGTGGTCGCCTGTAACGCCGAAGAAACCGGGCGCTTTGATATGGACCAGCCTGACAACTTTGAGCGCGTGCTGAGTTCGTTCTTTCCGGAGGTCGCAAGATGAAAGAGTTCAATCGCGACGGGAGAGTCCTTAAGTTCGGATACGTTCTCCAGTGGCCGGACGGCACCGTACAGGTGCAAAGCTTTGCGAGCAATCGACACGACTGTTGGGCTTCCCAGATCAGCACTGAGCGCGGAAGGCGGCAATGGAAGAAGGTTGGTCTCCGATGTGTGCCGGCGAGAAGAACGATCGCCGTGGAGGGCGCAAGATGAACAGGCAGCAACGCATCGCGATTGAGAATCACTGTCGATTCGCCTTTGAGACGATGAACCCCAACTTCCATCACCTGAGCGACGAGGGCTGCAGTCTGATCATCACGGTGAACTCTGGCTATGAGTGAATCGAGGAAGGTTACGGCGGGCCGGTCTGGCACGCGAGCGCATCAGGCGGGTTACTCGAAGTGCCTAGTCGGATATTGAGAGGCGTAGTTCACCGGGCACTGGAAGGAGTGGGGAATCCCCTTGCGGGTGAGTGGGAAGAATGGACGGGTAAGGCTTTTCATCTGCGTAGGCGATTAAGAGGGACCGAGCAGCAGGCGATCGGTGAAGCATGCGACCTGAGGGGAACCGGCGAAGCTGAGGCGCGATTCCAAGCATCGCTCTGGTTTCTACCACCGGCAGGCTTTCAGATCGCGATGGAGGAAATGAGCGAGGTGACTACCAAATGACACTGAAGACACCAACAGCAAGACAGCTTGCGCGCCTCGCCGTGCAGGCACATCGCAAACGAACGGACCCGCAGCTCCGCGGTGATTCCGCCGGCAGCCCCAGCGAGAGCTTCAATCGGCCGCTGCTCAATCAAATCCGCCAGGCGCGCTCGCTGCTCTTCAACATGGGACCGGCGCCGCCTTATGAGATTCCCGCGCAAGAACGATGGGCGATGAGGGGAGTCGAATTGAGGGTGAGGAAGGAGCTCTATGGAAGGTAGGAGCCTCAGCAGTCCTGAAGCGGACCCGGTACCCAACGACAGTCGCCCGATCTGGGAGCTTGTCATTGAGGATATGCAGCAGCGGAACAAGGTCGGGATCGCCAAGTACGGCACTCCGCTGCAGGCCCATAACGGACGGAACGCGCTGGTCGATGCCTATCAGGAGGCGCTCGATCTCTGCGTGTACTTACGCCAAGCAATCGAGGAACAAAATGCAAAACCAGATTGAGGTTCTCGATCACGGCTACATTCGCCACATCGAAAGTTGGGGCCAGGGAGATGCCAACCTTCCAGAAGCCGGGATCATTGAAGCGGCCCGTCAGAGTACGCAAGGTAGCTTTCGCGGCTGGGAGCAGGACGAGAAGCTGCTGAGGTTTATGTACTCAAACCGGCACTCGACCCCGTTCGAGTTTGCCGGGATGGTGATCGAAGTCCAGGCCCCGATCTTCGTCTTCCGCGAGTGGCACAGGCATCGGACCCAAAGCTACAACGAGATGAGTGCCCGGTACGCTCCTCTGCCGGATCTGAACTACGTGCCCACCGAGGAGCGCTGCTTCATGACTCAGAAAGGGAACCGGCAAGCAGAGGGAATGGTCGAGCCATCTGGGGATGAAAGTGCGATGCGATGGCTTGCAAAAGTTGAGTGGGCATACTACACGCTTCAGCAGCTCTACGAATTTGGACTGACTGCTGGCATTCCCAAAGAACTCGCGCGGATCATCCTCCCGGTAGGCCGGTATTCGCGGATGAGGGCGTCGGCAAACCTACGGAACTGGCTTGCCTTCCTTACCCTGCGAACGCATCCCGACGCTCAGTGGGAGATCCGCCAATTCGCGAACGCGGTCGGTTCGATAATCGCAACGGAGTTTCCAAGGACGTGGGCTCTCTTCAGCGGGGAGGCATCCGCATGACGTGGGCACTCTGGGCCGTCCTCCTCATCGGCCAGAACTTTAGCTTTACCCTTGTGAGTCGCGCGCGCAACAGCGGCAGCCTCGGCTATCACGCGCTGGCCGCCGTGTTCTCCAACGGCGTCTGGTTCGTCTCGCAGTTCATTCTGATCGGCTCCATCGTCGACGCGATCAAGACAGCGGACGTCGGCAAAGCGATCGGTCTAGGAGTGTTCTACACGGCCTGCACCATTGTGGGCTCAGTCAGCAGTCATTGGTTCGCGATGAGGTATCTCGAGAAAGGGAAGCGGAGATTAGCTTGAGGCGAGACAACAAACGCCAGAAGAAGATTGCGACTGACGACTACCAGGAGTTCTTGCGTAACAAGATCAACTTGGAGCACGAGTCTGGCTTTGCTGTCTCCGACGAAGACATTAATCCGATTCTCAAGCCTCACCAGAGGGACGGCGTAAGGTGGGCGCTCCGCGGGGGACAGCGCGCTCTCTTCGAAGCCTTCGGCCTGGGCAAGAGCGTTCAGCAGCTCGAGATCTGCCGGCTGGTTCTCAAGCATCTTGGTAAGGGCCGTTCGCTGATCGTGACGCCCCTCGGGGTGCGCCAGGAGTTCAAGCACGATGCGATCGAGCTCCTCGGCTGGGAACTACCTCCGCGTTTCGTCCGGTTCACCGAGGAAGTTCTGGCGGCCGATGGCGTTGACATTTTTCTTACCAACTACGAATCCATCAGGGATGGCCGCCTCGACGTCAACCTGTTCGACGTCATCAGCCTTGATGAGGCGAGCTGCCTCCGAGGCTTCGGCGGTACGAAGACCTTCCGCGAGTTTATGCGCCTGTTCGAAGGCAACCAGAAGCTCAAGTATCGTTTCGTCGCAACTGCTACTCCCAGCCCAAACGATTACATAGAGCTATTGGCTTATGCCGCATTCCTCGAGATCTCCGACGTGTCGGCCGCGAAGACTCGTTTCTTCAAGCGCGACTCCACCAAAGCTGATCATCTGACAATTCACCCACATAAAGAGCGGGAGTTCTGGTTGTGGGTTTCGACCTGGGCACTCTTCCTACAGTCGCCGGCAGATCTTGGATACGACGCCACCGGCTACGAGCTTCCTGAACTGAAGGTCGTCTATCACGAAGTGAAGGTTGACCACACAACCGCGCAGCCCGACCCGGACGGCCAGCACAGGATGTTTCGCGATGCCACTCACGGAGTTGTAGAGGCAGCTCGAGAGAAACGCGACACGTTGCCTCAGCGCGTTGAGAAGATGAAAGAGATCCTGGCCGAGAGTCCCGACGATCACTTTCTACTCTGGCACGATTTGGAAGCTGAGCGGCAAGCGATCGAGAAGGCTGTGCCATCGGCCGTTTCGGTTTACGGGACACAGGACCTCGACGAACGCGAGCGGGCCGTGATCGACTTCAGCCATGGTCGCATTCAATATCTCGCCGGCAAACCCGTTCTCGTCGGATCTGGCTGCAACTTCCAGTATTACTGCCACAAGGCAATCTTCGTCGGCATCGGCTTTAAGTTCAATGATTTCATCCAGGCCTGCCATCGGATCCGGCGATACCTACAGGCCTGTCCAGTAGAGATTCACATCGTCTACGCGGAGAGCGAGCGCTCAGTGCTCCAATCCCTGCAGCGCAAGTGGGTCCAGCACGATGAGATGACCCGGACGATGACAGAGATCATTCGCGAGTACGGTCTGTCACACGAAGCGATGATGCGCGAGCTGACCCGCGGCTTCGGCGTCGAGCGAGTAGAGATCAAGGGCCCGAACCACACGTTGATCAATAACGACTCTGTTCTCGAGACGAAGAATATGGAGTCGAACAGCGTCCACCTGATCCTGACCTCGATACCCTTTTCAACTCAGTACGAGTACTCGCCAAACTACGCGGACTTTGGGCACTCCGATGACAACCCGCACTTCTTTGAGCAGATGGACTTCCTGACGCCGAATCTGTTCAGAGTACTTCAGCCCGGGCGACTGGCTGCGATTCACGTCAAAGACCGGATCGTGCCCGGTGGCGTCAACGGTCTCGGATTCCAAACGGTCTATCCCTTCCACGTCGACTGCATTCAGCACTACACGAAGCACGGGTTTGCCTACCTAGGGATGAAGACGATCGTCACTGACGTAGTGCGCGAAAACAACCAGACCTATCGCCTCGGCTGGACAGAGCAGTGCAAGGACGGCTCGAAGATGGGCGTCGGGATGCCTGAATACCTGCTCCTCTTCCGCAAGCCTCCCTCCGATGATTCCAACGCCTATGCGGATTTGCCGGTCGTGAAGATGAAGACTCGATATTCCCGCACTAGGTGGCAAATCGATGCACACGGTTTCAGTCGATCGAGTGGCGATCGGCTTCTGACTCCAGAGGAGCTGCACCAGCTTCCGCATCACGCGATCTTCAAACTTTTCCGGCGCCACTCTCTTGAGAATGTTTACGATTTCGAGCATCACGTTCGCCTTGGGGAGACCCTCGAGACCTGTCCTCAATGCTCCCACATCCACACGGCCGGCCAGGGTAGATGCGAATGTGGCTGCAAGGGCAGTGGTCGGCTTCCGGTGACCTTTATGCTGCTCCAGCCTCAGTCCTGGTCCCCAGAGGTCTGGACCGATATTACGCGAATGCTGACGCTCAACAGTGCCCAGAGTGCCAAGGGTAAACAGATGCATCTTTGCCCGATGCAATTCGACCTCTGCGACCGGGCAATCACTCAGTACACGATGCCCGGGGAGACCGTCCTTGATCCTTTCGCCGGCCTTATGAGCGTGCCTTACCGAGCGATCAAGCTCAGAAGACGCGGGATAGGGATCGAGCTCAGTCACCCCTACTTCATTGACGGCGCCGCCTACTGCGCGGCGGCCGAGCAAGAGATTGCGATGCCGAGCCTGTTTGACCTCGGCGAGATTGACGAAGAGGACACGATTGCAGAGGCGGCGGTGGCAGCTGGAGACTAAGAATGCATCCACAAGGCGCGATTATCACAAAGACGATAGTTCACGTGCAGCTAGTGGAGGCCGAGTACGATTGTCGCTGCGGAAAGACGCACCGCTACACCGAGGGTCAGGAGTACGACTACCATCAAGACCTGATGATTGGTAATAAACGGTGGATTTGCAAGGAAGTGGAGGCTGTATCGCAATCGTGATAATAGGAGGAACGAAAGATGAGCAAAGCAGCAAAAGAGAAGGATTCCGACGACGAGTTTGAGATGTCCGCGGATGAATTGGCCGCGCAAGAGGGCCGATCAAAGCCCCGGCTCGTCCCGAAGGACGGAAGGCAGGTTGAACAGGGTCCGCCGAATGACGAGTCGACCGAAGGCGGCGATCTCGCAGCGCAGCGGCTTCCAGGTATGGAACTGCCGGCACCACCAAAGCTGACGTCGAAGCAGCTTGCTGAGTTGACCTATCACGCGCAGCAATACGACAAGGCGAAGTACAAGCGCGTCGAGATGTCCAACAAGGAAACCGAGAAGAAGAAAATGCTCGATGCCTATATGAACTCCGTGGGGCTCGACAGCTTCGTCTACCCCGGCCCCGACGGGAAGGTGATGGAGTGCTTCATCGACAACAATCCGGTCGTGAAGACTCGCGAGCGCAAGGATGAGCCCGAATTGACTCAGCCAACCGCGGCGGCCGAAGAGGGAGGCGAGGGAGAAGACGACGAGTAGAGAAAGGGGTGGGTCTTGAAGCAAGCGGCAGGGGTGGGGTATAATCCGCGATGTCTAGGAAGCGTCTTGGGGTCTTTCACTGAAAGCCCTGTGTGCGAACAATCGAATACCGATAGTGAAGGACCCTCCATTCGTGGGTCTCCACCCGAAGCGCTTCCTAGACAGTTGCGCACACAGGGGAGATTCACGGTGGGGGGTCCTTTTCTATGCCGGCGCCGATAAAATCAAACGCTCGAAACGACATTCCTCCGATCCCGCGGTCCTACAACGGGATCCTCTTTCGCTCGACCACTGAGGCCCGCTGGGCAGTGTTTTTTCACTCGCTCGGCGTGGCCTATCAGTACGAGTGCGAGGGGTATGATATCAACGGAACGTGGTATCTGCCGGATTTCTGGATTCCAGAGTGGGGTCACTTCATCGAAATCAAGCCTCGGCCCGCAACTGATCCTCCGCCGACGCCGGAGGCTTTCCGGCTAATACGAGGGCTGCAGGATTTGTCAGGCGCTCGAGCGCTCATCTTTCAGGGCAATCCAGGCTTCAGCTCCTACCGCATTTGGTTCCCTTATATGCAGCCGGATATCTCACCGGTGCTGATTGGTGACTGCCGTAAATGCCCGACCGGGATCTGGTATTTCAGCGACGGTGGGTATGGTCCTCTCGCTGGCTGTCCGGATGATTGTCCAAGTGAGAAGCCGCCCAGCGGGGATACCTACGGCCGGGTGGGCGCTGCATTATCGGAGGCCGCCTCCTATCGATTTCCGCGGGGCGCAGAGATGCTCAGTCCTGAGCCTGCCCTTTCCGCGAAAGGAGGCGACTGATGGCCAACGATCTGACCTGGTTTCCATTCTTCGTCGACGACTGGTTGGGGGGTACTGTGGGCATGCTCCAAGGAGAGCTTGGAGCATATCTCCAAGCATTGATCGCCCAATGGAAATCTGGTGATTTTCAAGCAATAAAAGATGACAAAAAATATCTCCGAAATGTGTGTCGCGGACCGATGACGTCGCAAGTTCGGGAGAAATTCACGACGGTTACGATCAAGGGCCAGCGATACTTAAGAAATAAACGACTTGCGGAGATATACGAGGATCAAGTCAAGGCCCATCAGAAGCGCTCTGACCGGGCAAGGACGGCAGCACAAGCACGGCACGGGCACACGCCAAGCAATGCTCCAAGCAGTGCCCCGGGCATGCTACCCCAGAAGCTAGATAAAGTATTAGTATCTGAAGTAGGTAGTTTACTGAAAGAAAATAGCAGTAGCAGCAGCGGCGCTGCGCTCGCTGGTTTTTCGAAGTTTTCCTACGAAGAATGCCTCGCCTTCGCACGGACCCAGCCACGGGTCAGAAACCACGAAGCTTTTGCCGTGACGATCCATCGCAGCGGGGAGCAGGATAGCCAAATCGAAAGCTTCCTCCAGTCGAATGAAACCGACGGCGTGCAGGACTGGCGAGACCTGCCGCAGTTCAAGGGAGCGATCTGATGGACGCTGGGGAAATCAGCAGGGCTATGTCGTGGCGAGCTGAGGAAATCTCTCGAATGCTCCTACCCGAGGGCAAGAAAGTCGGCGGCTACTGGAAGGCCGGCAACGTCGAGGGAGATAAGGGGCAGAGCCTCGCGATTCACATCAGCGGCGAGAAGGCCGGTCGCTGGGCTGACTACGCTACGGGTCAACACGGGGACCTCATCGAGCTCTGGACGATCAAGCGCGGAGTGGATTTCGTCAGCGCCCTGGGCCAGATCAAAGACTACCTGGGCATCGCCGCAACTCCGACGTTTCACGGGTCAAAGGCTAAGTCGTACCGGAGGCCGGAAAAGCCCAAAGTGCGAAAGCCTACGAGCGTCAAGGAGTACCTGATCGAGCATCGATGGATCGAGCCGGATACGATTGCGGCCTACCAGGTGGGCGAGACCTCCGACGCAAGCGGACCGGTGATGGTTTTCCCCTTTAAGCGCAGCGGCGAATTGCTCAACGTGAAGTACTCTCCGATCGCTCGGAACGAGGACGGCACCAAGAAAGCTTCGCGCTTTGAACCGGGCTGCGAAATGCTTCTGTGGGGCTGGCAATCCATCGGGGACAACGATCGCAGTTTTGTTCTAACCGAAGGCGAGATCGATGCGATGTCCTGGCACTCTTGCGGGATTGCGGCGATGTCGCTTCCGAACGGTGCCAAGGGTCATACGTGGATCGAAAACGAGTTCGATCATCTCGAACGCTTCGAAGCGATTTATATCAGCCTGGATATGGACGAGCACGGACAGAAGGCGGTTCCTGAGCTGGTTGAACGACTCGGTCGGCATCGCTGTCACGTCGTGAAACTACCGCACAAAGACGCCAACGAATGCCGGACCAAGGGCTACACTGAGGAGCAGATGCGCGGTTTCCTAGAAGCCGCGGAGACCACCGATCCGGAGGAACTGCGGCGTGCAAGTTCCTACGTCGAAGAGGTGATCGAGCAGTTCTACCCGCCCAACAACGAACCGATCGGGTTCAAGTCTCCCTGGCAAAAGCTCGATGAGCTGATTCGGTTCAGGCGCGCGGAACTGAGCATCTGGACCGGATTCAGCGATCACGGAAAGACCACGCTCCTGAACCAAGTTCTGCTCTGGGGAGCGGCCCAAGGTGAGCGCTGTCTCATCGCCTCACTGGAAATCAAACCCGCGATCCTGCTCAAGCGCGCGACCAGGCAGGCAACTGGAAAGCGTACGCCAGACGTTGCGCTGATCAGAACGACTCACCGCTGGTACGACGGGAAGATCTGGATTTTCGATCTGGTCGGCAGCGCAAAGACCAGCCGATTGCTTCAGGTGTTCGACTACGCGCGGCGCCGCTACGGGGTCAGTCAGTTTGTCGTCGACAGCCTGTTGCGCTGCGGGATTCCCGAAGAGGACTACAACGCCCAGAAAGAGTTCGTCGATCAACTCGCGGAGTACGCTACCACTCACGCGGTAGGAGTTCATCTGGTTGCTCACAGCCGCAAAAAGCAGAACGACAACGAAGCCGGCGGACGCCTCGACGTGAGGGGCTCGGCATCGATCACCGACCTCGGACACAACGTGTATGTCGTGTGGCGGAACAAGCAGAAAGAGGCCGCGATGGAGCGTGCGCAACACGCCGGCGAGACTCCGCATTTCAAGCTTTTCGAACAACCCGACGCTCTGTTCAAGTGCGACAAGACCCGTGAGGGAGAGTGGGAAGGGAGCGCGTCTCTCTGGTTCGATCGAGAGTCGCAGCAATACCTGGCCGAGGCTGGCTCTTATGCATTCCCGCTGGTTCGAGAAGCCAGCGCCGACGATTACGAGGAGGCTTGATGGAAACAACCGAGATGCATTCGATCCTGGCTCATCTGCAGCGTCACGGCGTGGAGCTTCGAGTAAAAGACGGGCGAGTGATGGGCCCTCGCGGAATGAAGCCTGAGTTGAAGGACCTGGTGAGCGAGCACAAAGACGGCCTATTCGTGGTGCTGACCGAACGCTGTCCGGTCTGTAACCCGGTGACGAGTGTAAGAGTCTTCGATCGCCGGCCAAAGAATCATTGGGCGCTCGAGTGTGCGTTCGATCCCGGGCACTACTCCGAAGTGCGAGCGAAAACAGACGGGGTACTGGGCTTGAATATCCCGGACGAATTCGAGCCGCAGCAGGAGGAATTGTATGAGCAGTGAGAATCACGTTTACGACTCCGACGACATTCACCGCGTCGCGAATTGTCCTGTATGCCAGGACTGGATCGCTCGATGCGCAGAGGAAGACGAGGCCCGTGAGGACGAACAGAGCGCCCTCGATAATTCGCCCTTCGGAATCGAGCCAGGAGCTGCAGACTAAAATGCGAATCCGTCGCCCACTCAAACTCACGCTTCGCTGCCGCGGTTGTGGAACGCCCTACACGATCGCGACTGCGGATCTGGCGAGCCTCACCGGTTGGTGTCCGAGTTGCGAATCGAGACTCGTGCGGCTGAGGAAGGCGACGAGGATTGTGTGGGTGCAGTGAACGACGACATCCCCGAGACGTCGGGCAGCGTACTTCGCCGAGGATGCGGCTGCCCGCTCCTGATTTTTATTTCTACAGCAGTATCGGTGATTACTCTGCGGGGTGTTTTTGAACTTGCGCGCGCGATCGCGAGATGGTGCTTGAGGTGAGCGCTTTGCCTGTAAGAAAACCTAAGTTCAAGACTGGCACCCCCAATGGCACCCCTAAATTTTCCTTGCAATTAACCGGGCTGCTGTTCTATCATCGCCACGGTTCGTGACGCTTTCAACACGCAACCGTTTCCGCGTCGGGCCGGCGCAATTGATGCCACTGCATTCCCAAAAACACTTTTCAGTAGTCCTTCCGAACGGAGCGCCCCACACCGTATCTGTCGGTAACTTCGTGCTTTATCGCGATCTGGAGCTTATCCGGGTGTCGAAGTCCAACGTCGGCCGGGTGTGTAAGTGGCTGAGGGCTTTTCCCGTCACTGACGGCCTTCGATTCGAGGTTGTCACGCCTCCGAATGCAGACGAATACGCACTGCGCGTAGTGCACTTTCTCTGGCTGCGGATTATGAGTCTCGCTACTTTCCAACCGGACCTATGAGCGCAAAAAACGGCAAAACCAATGGGCGAAAAAACGGCAACGACAACGGCAATGGTGCGAAACCCGCGCCCGAGGAAAGTCTGAAGGTCGAGCTGTTCTGGCGCTTCCTACTCGGCGACGCAAAGGGCAACGGCACAGAAGCGGCCCGGATGGCCGGTTTCGCGGGAGACGACAACGCGTTGGGAGTGTATGCCCACAGGCTGATCCGGACTCGCCAAGTGCGGGAACGTATCCAGGCGCGGCTTGAGGACGCGTTATCGCTTACGCCGAACGAAGTGATCGGAGTGCTAACTTCGCATCTTCGCGCCGACGTGACTGAGATCCTAACCGAGGGCGGTCACCTTGACGTCGCCACGCTAAGGGACCGAAAGCTTGGCCACTTGATCAAGAAAATTAGAACGCGGCGCTATGTGGAGCGCACGGGCGAGGTCGAGCAGCCAGTCGAAGTCACCGAAGTCGAACTGCACGATTCGTTCAAAGCCGGCGTCCAGCTCTCGCGGATTATGGGAATCGAGAAACAGCCGGCGATGAATCCTAACGACGAGCAGGCTCGGATCGACGCTGCGGTGAAGCAGTTTATGGAGCGAACCGGCGCCAACGAGGAGCAGGCGAGAGAGTATCTGGCGCCACATATTCCCGAGGTCAAAGAGCTTGGAAAGATCGGCTAATCTCAATCCCGATTGGGAACACGAGGCGAGAATGATTGGCGCTGCGTACAACGCGGGCATGGGTCGTCGCTACTCTCTTCCAGAGCTCGAATCGAACTACCGGCTATGGCTCTCCGAGCTCCTTCCAAAGCACTTTCGCTCAGCGAGCAATGAGCAATTCGCCCAGCATCACGATGAGTTCTTTGGCTGGGGCTGGTCGATTCAGCGCGGCGTTTTGCCTTCGCCTCCTGCGTGTCTCTGGATTGTCAATCGCGCTGGAAACAAGTCAACCTCAGCCGCTGGCCTGGCCGTGGCGTTGGGTGCCATGGGTCGGCGCAAGTTCGGCCTGGTGATTACTCGGACCGACGGGCAAGGCGACACTCACATCAAGCGAGTCAACGCGATGCTTCTTGCGTCGAACGTGGGACTCTACTACCCGAGGATGGCCAAACCTCAGGTGCACGAGGTGGGGAATCGACACATCCAGGCGGCTTGGAACCGGACACAGTTAACCACGGATGAGGGGTGGACACTTCAGAACTTCAGCCTGATGGCGGCACAGCGCGGAGTCGGACACGAAGAGTATCGGCCGGACTTCATCTGGGTTACGGACATCGACGACGAGCACGATAGTCCCGGGATGGTCGATACGTTGGCTGACGCTTTGGCCGCGTCGGTATTCGGCACGCGCTCGTCTGACTGCGTAGTGATCTTCGATCAGAACGTAATCCATCGGGACTCGGTCCTGAATCGCATCCTCACTCGAAAGACCGACGTGCTTTCAGATCGCAAAGTGATCGGTCCGATTCCTGCAGTCAGAAAGCCGGCTTACAAGCGGGTCGACAACTATTGGGTGATCGAGAAGGGAGTCCCAACTTGGGGCGGGATGCCGCTCCCTGCTTGCGAGGGTACGCTCAATATCGTCGGGATGGACAAGTGGGAGCGTGAGTATCAGCACAACACCGATAAGGCTTACCCGGATGCCGTCTATCCCATGTGGGATGAGGTTTTTCACATCATCACCTGGTCTGAGTTTGTGAGATTCTTCGCGCAGCAGAAGCACGCAATTGAGTGGGATCTCTTTGATGCCAGTGGAAAGCCTAAACTTCCTGGAACTGGCGACATCGCGATGGCTCAGGACTGGGGGAACAACCCAAAGCATCCATGTGCGAATCGCTGGGTGTGGCAGCCCTCTGAGGGAATGCCTTTATCCAAGTGGCTATTTTTCTATCGCGAGATGTGCTGGCCGCGATTCCCGGCAGTAGAGGCTGACGATCGAGTGGGCCCATCTGCCGTTCAGGTTGGGAAGGCAATTCAGGACGTCGAGCAGCGATGGAGCGAAGGCGATCGGGTGCTCTTGCGCAGGGCAAGCCACGAACGGCCAGAGATCATCAGGGGCTATGCCGTTGATCTACCAGAAACAGGTCGGGATCCACTGTACTTTCAATCAGTGGACACGTCGCAAGCCCGAGAAGGCATTCTGCATATGCAGAACATCCTGAAAATCGACGAGTCCCTGGCGCACCCCTTCCGTCGATATCCGATCGGGCATCCCGATGAGGGCCAGCGGCTCCGAGGTTGTCCCACTGGCGCATTCTTCATTGTCGCCGACGGACAGGGCGAACTCTATGTCGACGAGGCCACCGGTGAACTGAAGGCGACGCCGGCTACCGATGAACGCGGACAGGCGAGAACGCGTTTTGAGTACCCCAACTATCGGAAGCCGGACACCGCTCAGGGCGACGCAAAGAAAGATGCCCCGAAGCGGGACGATGACATGGTCGACTGTGACCGGGCTCTTGCTGGGGATCGAGTGCCGCTTATTAAGCCGCTGACCGCCGAAGAGCGACTGCTGTTGAAGTGGGAGCGGAGGCTTGATGCTCAACTGCAGAGGGCAAGCCGCAATGATGTTTCCGAGGAACGGATCGCGTCGATCATTCAAACCAGCCTGATCAATCGAGAGCGAGAGCTCGACGAGGCCGGCCGAACCGGGCACTACCTAACGCAAGATTACTAGGAGGACTTATGCCAGATCAAACTCTAACGTATTCCGACGAAACAACGTATGCCAAACAGGCCGTCAATTGGCTGAATCACCTACGTGACTACGGCTGTCTTACTGAGACGGATATGGCCAGCATCACGACCTACGCACAGATGCGGGCGGCGATCGTCGCTCACGTTCCGCCGGCGGTGAATGCGGAGACGGAGAACATCATCCGCCAAGCGCTCAAAGTGCTGGACCGGGCGGCCGACTCGAACGTTGCGGCTATCACCAATGCGATGGTGGCGACAGCCTCGGGCCAGTCCTCGGGGTCGCGGATACCGAACCTGCTGGCTGCAGTAGCGGCATTGACCGCTCCCGATACGGTCGCGAGTACAACCTCAGGATCGTTCGCGTTTCAGGCGTAGAGAAGTTGCAGCGGAGTGAAACGGAAAATCATCCTTGGCTCATAACCAAGGGATAGCGGGTTCGACTCCCGTCGCTGCGCCCACCCCTTTATGACTTTCTGGCAACGCCTACTCTTCCCCAAAACGGCAGCACTCTTCGACCGCGAAGCTGAGATCCTCTACCAGCGAGAGCAGAATGCCAAGCTGATAGATGCGATCGTTCGTGGCCGCGGCGAATCTCCGGTTTTTTCTGAGCCTGACAGGCCTGCGGTCAAGGTTGATCCTAACGTCCCCGACGACTCTGATGCTTGGCGAGAGAATGAAATCCTGGCTGAGAATCAGCGCATCATTGACCGCGCTGTAGAGAACGAGGATGAGTATCTGGAACTGGTCGAGTTGGTAGAAACAGGCTCACCGGGGGCAAGGGAGTTGCTGGACGCTGCTGACAAGCGGCTTGCGGCCTTGTCGGCGCGGTATTCATCGACGGAAAGGGAGGGGCCACCAAGTTGAGCAACCGCGATCCGTGGACACTAGACGAGGCGCTTCCGGTTATCCGTAAACTGATGCCGGTATGTAAGCGGCTCGGTTATCAACTCTCACTTACAGGATCAGTGCTATGGGAAGGCCGCAGCACTAAGGATCTCGACTTACAAATGGTCTCACTGGAAGCCTCGTTCTCGCTGCCAGCTCCGTCTCAGATTCTAGCGACGATCGCGCAGGCCTTATCCGCCGAGGTCGTTGGACACTGCGAGGAAAGTTTGACCCGCGAAGGTATCCGTGCTGGTCAGCTCCTTTTGAACAATCGCGTGATAGACATGCAGATAGTCAACCTCCGCCTGCGTGATCTAGGGCGGGAGCGGTTCCAGCACAGATCCAGCTCCCTGAGCTACGCTTAATGAGCACATCCCCGCTGGTCTTCGGTCACGAACCGGGATCAGCTACCCCAAGCGCTACTTTCGAGAACTCCCGCACCTTAGAGCCTTCCCGTCCACTACTGGATCTCCTGCGCTCTCTCGCCGAACGACTCGAGTCTGAAGATAGGGAGCGGGTGATCAGGCTCCACCGTCGTGGCGTGAGAATGCAGAAGATGTACGAGGGTGACTACGGCGACTTCCACCCAACCTCGGGCGCATGGATGAGCAGGCCCGGGTATGCAATGGGGGACAAGAAGAAGACTGGGAAGGCCTCGGCCTGGTATCCGCATAACAAGATCAGGAGATATTGCGATGCTGTTACGGCTCAGACCTTTCAGTCCCGCATTGATCTTAGGGCGATCGCGACGAGAGATGATGATCGATCTGAACTCGCCGCTCTATCAGCCCGGGCAATCGTCGACTATCACGAGCAGTCCATTTTCACCGAAGAATTCATCACCGATGAAGACAAGCAGAAGCGGTTCTTTGGACAGGTCTTCTTCTACGGCTACTGGGACGTAAAGGCTGGCCCAATGGTCGATGAACTCGGGGTCACCCAGACCGACTATATGCCGGGCGGCTCCGTCTTTACCTGTCTTCGATGTGGCGATTCTGGAGACGAGCAGGATGTTGCCCAAGCTGGGGGTTGTCCAGGGTGCGGTTCTCAGGCGCTCAGTGAGGATCAGATTCCACCGATGACGCTGCCGACGTTTGGGGTAGTCGGAAAGAAGCGCGCGGGGGACTTTCGCATTGATGTGGTGCCGAGCTTACAGGTGAATTACGATCGCACGGCGCCGCGGTTCGAACTCGGGCTCTGGTGTGAACGTCAACGCCGCATGAGGGTTGAAATACTTCAAAAGCTCTTTCCGCAGTGGAAGGTTCCAGTCAACAACGATTCCACGGGCACCTATGATCGGAGCGGAGCGGATTTACTCGAGGCTGGCACGGGGAACACGGGCGGGTCATTTGGTGGGCGTTGGCGATCCTCGAGCGCAAAACGGACTCTGATTCGGCAATTCTGGTTTCAGCCTGAACTGTACGGCGAAGAAGTGTTACCAGCCGACGTACCTTTGATGGACGGCAGTAGCATTCCCGCGAACACGCAGTTAGGCGAAATGCACCCCAAGGGGATGTATGTACTCTTTGGCGGCCGCGACGTTCTGGACATCTGGAGCGATACGTTTCCGGAGCATTGGGTCCAGCTCAAAGACAAGCACATTCCCAACCGAACAGACGGCGATGGCTCCGAAGACATCATCAGGCCGGCCCAGGAGTACAACGAGTCTCGATCGTATGCCGTAGGTGCCTGGAAGCACAACGCAGCGCGCCCTCAGTGGACACGCGATCCAATCAAGGAAGGCGACTTCACCGGACAGCCTGGCTATATCGGCCATATCAAGGGGCTGGATTACAAGATTCCTCTCTCCAATCTCCATCACGTAGCTGATCCGGTTCCTTTGGATCAGTCGGTCATGGCGATGATGAGCACCGCTGACGGAGAAATGCAGCAGTGCCTAGCCGCTACCGGGACGATGATAGGTGATCCAAGTAGCGATGTGACCGGCGGCGCAGAGACCAAGGGCGGGATGGAGCTGATCAACTCGAATGCTCAGACCCAGCGCCTGCCTGAGTTTGCCCTGCGCGCTTATGCATATAAGCGGCTGCACCTGATTGGGATTGAGTTGTTTCGCCAGAACGCAACCGAAGAACGCTGGATACCGATCAATGGACAGGCCGGGGATCTGGCCGGCAAGTACCTGAAGGGCGCGGATCTCGATGGTGACATCGATCTAAGTTTTGGTAAGGGCTCCTATGCGCCAAAGGACGACGCGAGACGTAGAGCGAATCTGATGTGGGCACTCGATGTCGGCGGTGGGATGGTCTTGAATCCGCAGGCGCCCGCGAAGTGGCGACAGTACATTCTCGATGTTGGCGGCGTGGATATGCAGCTGGATGATTTTACTCTGGACGTCCAGAACGCGCGCCGTCGAATCGAAGACATGAAGAGGCTCGCACCTCAGGCACAGCAGATGGCCGGGATGGTTGCGGAGCTTGCCCAGCAGATAGCTCCGGATCTGATGAGCGCACAGGGAGTGCCTCAGCCGGGAATGTCTCCCGATCAAATAGCGCCGCCGGGTATGCAGCAGCTGGGGGGCTTAGGTGGTCCGACGGGACAGCCGGTGATGGCTCCTCCTGCTCCTCCCAATGCGGCCGAATTGCTGTGTCAGATGGTTCCGATTGATTCAGCCGTCGATGCCCACGAAGTTCACTATGCGTTCTATGTCAACTGGCTCAAGGGAGATGAGGCCAGGCGCGTAGATCCAACGGTAAATGAAGCCGTACACCTCAGACTTCAAGAGCACGAGCAGGCCGGAGCTGCCGAAGCTGGACGAAAACAAATGCTTGCGCTTCAAGCACAGGGGCCAATGCTGGCGCTCCAGCAGGGGCAGCAGGATCAACAAGCGAACAAGGAATCAGGGCAACGGGCTGAGGATCGCACTCACGATATGGAGCGCGAAGACAGACGGATGTCTCACGAGCGCGACCTGGTCGTTATCAAATCGGACCAAAAGAAGGCGGCCACAAACCAGTGAACAAGACGATTAAGGTCAAAGACGAAAACGGCGTGCCCCGCCCAGTCAAGCCGGGCGATCTGGTCCGATTCCGCAACGGCTCTGAGTACTCCATCGGCAGCCGAGGCGAACTTCGCGTGATTCGCCAAGCGAAGCGAGGTCTGCCACCGAGCAAGGCCGCTCGCAAAGCGAGGCGCGCTGCCGCATTGCGCCAACTGCAAGACGCTTGCCACAGAATTCAGACAGTAGAGGAGAGTAGCCATGGGTAGACAATCCATTTGGGTGTTCAAAGACAGGAGAACGAATCCGGCGATCGTCCACCGTTTCACTTTAACGGGCGAGCCCAACGCCGTTGAGATTCACATCCTACGCGATCAGACGGTTGACAGCGTCGCGAAGGATGCCGTCGAGGTAGTGCCTGTATCGGCGCCGCCTGGGAGTCCGTGCCTGGTCCATCTTCCGAAGGACTGGCGCAATCAAGTCTGGTGGGGACCGAATGACGAGTACATTGGACCTCGCGGGTTGTTCTACGTCGAGGAAGGCGAGTATCCCAACCCGCACGCAGAACTGGCCGCCGCGGAGACATCTCGCATTCCTCCGGTTAAGGCGCCCGAGCCGGTTGTCGACGTCTCGAAGGAGGCTCCGGTTGTGAGCGAGCAGAATGCGGACGTGCAAGAGTCGCCGCCTCCAGTCACCGCGAAGCCAGATCTACACGCATCAACGCACGAGAATGCGGAGCATCTTCCTGATGGATTCCCGGGTAAGGCCAAACTCGAAGCGGCTGGCGTGAAGACGTTCGGGAAAGTCCGCAAGCGCATCGAGGCTGGAACCCTGATCGACATTGACGGAATCGGGACGGAGACCGCAAAGGCGATTGAGGAGGCGGTGAAGTGAACAACAGCATTCAACGCGGCCAGACCGCCACAATCGCGATCAACACTGCGACAAGCACCATAGTTGACCTGCACGGCAAGTTTCTTGTCGGGCTTGTGATGCCGAGTGGGTGGGATGCCGCTGACATTTCTTTCCAGTGCGCTCTCGGCGCAGAGGAGACGGTTGGCGGAGATACCACGTTTAACGATTTGTACGACGACGCCGGGGTTCGAGTGAAGGTGGTCGTCACCGCCTCAAAGCATGTTTGCTTTAGAAACGACCTGCGGAGCCTTTTCCGAGGTGTCCGACATTTCAAGATCCTGTCCGCGAACACATCTGGCGGCGCGCCGGTCAATCAGACGGCCGCAAGGACAATCATTCCGATAGTGGGTGATGATTAAGCCAAAAGGCATTTTCCTAAGACCAATCCAAGGAGAGTAACAATGGACGAAGAAACTGATCTCGGTGCGAATTCCGCCGAGAAGAACTCTGGTGCTGAGTCTCAGCCGGCCGAAGAGTTCATTACTGACGAAGAGCAACCAGGTGAGTGGGAGGATCTTGGTGGCCAGCCAGAAGCCGGCCCGGAAGGTGAACCCACCGACGACGAGGCGAGTAAAGAAGCCGACCCCGCCGCGGCTCTGTCCGAAAAGTCAGAAGAAGACAAGGAACTTGAGGAGCAGCTGAAGGATGTACCGCAGACTGGCCTGGTTGGGCATCTGCGAGGCCTTGCGAAGACTGCGTTGAAGACGAACAAATCTCTTACAGCGCAGGTGACTGAGCTCGAGAGCCAGCTGGAAGCGGCTCAGGGTGTGATGTTCCGCCCGATCGTTCCAGCTGAAGATTTCGCGGCGCAGGGTAAGGCCAAAGAGTTCTGGGATGACATCGCAACCAACCATCCGGCGTATTACGATTCGATGGTCAATGACGTGATCCGGTCGCATATGCATCCGGAGAAAATCACTGCGAATCCCAGCATCATTCCTCAGGCTGCAGCAGAAGCGATAGCCGACTATTGGATGCCGATCTTCATAGAGAAGCAATTCGGTCTCGATCGAGCAGGATTTGCAGCTCTGGTCGAAGCCCACCAAAATGGCACGCTTAGTCAAGGATCCACTGACAACGGCCAGCAGGCAGCAACACTTAACCCGCAGCAGCTTGTCGATAAGTTTGGACTCGACCCAGAGGCTGACAAAGACCTGATTGCTTATTTGGGAACCTTGGGAAGCACTGCATCTCAAGTCTCGCGTATGCAGGCTGAGATCACCAAGCTCAGTCAGGCACACACAGGAGTCACCAAACAGCAGGAAGAGATTCAAGCCAACGGACGGGTGGCACAGTTCGACGGGATGATCACTGCGGATCGCCAACAATTGCTCGACACGGCTATGAAGTCTCTGCCGAGAAACCCAGACGGTTCAGTTCATAAGGACTTTGCGCATCTTCCTGGTCAGATCAAGGATCTGGTTGACGCGGCGCTTGCCCGAGACGGCTCGTATTCAGCCGCCCGAGACAACGCACGCAAATGGTTCAAGCAACCAGGGAACCCGGAAACCGCAAAGCAGCTCGCCTCTCGCGATCTAAAGAAAATCTACGGTCACCACAAGACCGTAGTGACTCAGATCGCTCAGGCTCAACTGAAGCCGTATGAGGAACTGATCAGAGCCAAGAGCCAGGTCGCGCAATCGCAGCGCACCCGGATACAGATTCCAGGCGGCACCAATCCATCCGGCGCCACTCGCCAGCCGACGCAACCAGGATCTCGGCAGGGAATGAGTCTCGCTGAACGGGTCAGAGCACGCGGAAGCGCGTAATTTCGGAGTCGCGCCATTGAGGCACACACATGGCTGAGACACAAGTAACCTACGCTGAGGCGGTGATCAAGGAACGTATCGAACCAGAAGTTCGAGATATGTTTCTTGAAGTACAGGACCTCTACAATCGGATCTCGAACGGAAAGGGCAAACGCACGAACGCGCGCGGCGTACGCATTCCCTCCCGGGTGCGACGTAATGCCTCGTTCGGCGCAATCGGGGAGTCTGGGACTCTGCCGACCGCCGGCCGTTCGGAGTTCGTCGAACTCAAAGTCTATCCAACCTCTCTTTTCTCGGGCTATCGAGTCTCACGTCTTGCGATCGCAAACTGCAAGGGCGACGAGGATTCGCTGGTCAATTTGCTGTCGTTCGAAATGGAAGCGGCGCTCGATTCAGCTCGAGCCAAGATCAACGACGCGATCCCGCTGGACGGCACCGGCGAAATTGCCCGGGTCAAGTCTCGAGACTCAGGGACTCAGTTTACCTGCGAGTCGACGTCTGCCGGCGGGAATATGTTCGGCAACATCAAGGTGCTTGCCAATGCGGGGCTGTCGTTCTATGACCCCGTTGGCCAGGCATATCGCGCGACCCCGACGACCTCGATAGTCAGCGGCGATCCTGATCCGTCGACCCAGACGGTGACGGTTGACTCGCTGTCTGCCGCGGTGGCACAGGGCGATCGCGTGTGTTTCTCCGGATCATTCAACCGCTATCCTCACGGTTTCGATGCGCTGATCAACAACGGCTCGGGGATGATCGAGGGACAGTCTCGAGCGACTTATCCCGGTCTTCGATCAGTGACGTTCGACGCGAAGAACGCGGATCCAACAGTGGCGCTGTTCAACAAGGTGAGAGCCTTGCTGAAATTCCGTCACAAGATGGCTGATCGGACAACGATCGTGTCGGCTCCTGGGGTGAAGGTGAAGTACGAGGAGCAGGGTCACGAACTAAGCCGGTTCAACCGGAATGGATCCGGTGGGACGATGAAGCTCGATTTCGGCAACGTCCATCACGGGCCCGCCGGTAACGAGTGGGAAGACTATCCGGTCATCCAACCCAACATAGTTTGGGGGGTGGACTTCAACGAGATTCATAAGTACGAGCTCGAGGACTTCGGTCCACTGAAGGTGGGTGAACAGTACCTCTGGCTCGGAGTCGGAACCTCGGGCGGTCAGCGCGTAGACGCAGTGGAAGGATGGGTAGGAGCCCGATTCGATATCGGAACGCCTCTGCCTCTCGCTCACTGGAGAATTAACAACAGCGGAACCACGGATCAGCCGTTGGCTCAGTTGGCATTCTAAGGAAAGGAGGACAAGAGTAATGACTAAAGCAATTGCGCACCCAGTCGTACATCAGATGTTCTCCTCCGCTTCGCGTGGCACAACGACCTCTCCGGTATTCGCCACGATGAACGAGAACTCCGCTGTGTTCCAATTGGATTGGACCGCCCAAGGGGGCACGAATCCAACACTTGATGTCGTCATCCAGGATGGTCCAACGGAAACCGGTCCGTGGTCTACTCTGGCGACGTTTACGCAGGGCACCGCCTCGACCGGCAATCAGGTCCTCGCGGCCTCGCGGGCTCCGATGCCGTTTCTTCGGGCCGTGGCAACCGTTGGCGGCTCGGCGACTCCCGTCTTCACCTTCTCGTTGTTTGGAATTCTGTTCCAGGCTGCGGGGGTGGCGGTGTCGACCTCAACGAGTGGAAACGTAACCTCCACTCAGATGACCATCACTGGCTCGAACGGTGCTCAGGCGGTCTACGGATTCAACACCGAGCTCCTGACGTTGAGCACGGGCGGTGCCACGACAGACACCACCGGCAACCTGCTGCCAGCTGGCGCGATCATCGACGCTGTTGAGGCGATCGTCACCGTGGCGATCACCACGGCCACAGCGTTTGGCTTGGGCGATCCGACCACGGCAACTCGCTTCACGGCGGCGGCCGCCGCTGCTGCTGCGCTCGGCACTCGTATCGTCGGCATTGATGCGATGAACGGGAACATCACAACGACGGCGGCGGGGCCAACTCAGGCCGCAGCCGCAAAGGTTCGTGTCACAGCGAACGGTACTCCTGGCGCGGGCCAAGTCCGCATTACGGTGTTCTACCGTCAGTTCATCGCTCCTACGAGCTGACAATTTACCCTTGGGGCTGTCGGTCTAGAACGATGGCCCAAAGGCTTCCCTCAAAGGCAAATCATGGCCAACTACCAAAGCAACTTGGGCGACCGGGTCAAAAAGAAGGGCAAGAAAACTAACTTCCAAAAGGGAGGTTTGCACCGAAAGACCGGAACTCCGGAAGGCGAGCCGATTCCAGAGGACAAACGCGAGGCGGCGAAGGCCGGGATGTTTGGGAAGAAGGCGCAGCTCGCCGAGAAGTTCTCGAAGGGTAAGTGATGTCGTTCAAGTCTTGGCCTCCAACGTCGAATAGTCCTCCGCCAAATCCCGAACTCGCGCGCTGGTTTCAGGAGCAGCTGATTCAAATCGCGGGACTTGTCTTCGGCGAATACCCTCGGTTGAAACTCTTCTGGGGGCAGTCGATGCGTGAAGCCGACCGCTATCCTGGCAGCCCAGCCTTCGATGGATCTGGAATGCTTCAGCATCGCTACTCGGTTCGAACGATGCACGCCGGCTGGGTAGTCCATCTCCCCCACGGTAACGCACTCTATCCGCCCACCCCCAGACCGCCTGAGGGTATTCCTGAAGGGGTGCTGGTCGAACGAACAACACGGGACGATGAGATCGGGATCCCTCGCTGGTTCGTTCATCAGTGGCGGTCACACACGAAACGTGATGCCGAGACCTACGCAGAAGATATAACAGCGAGAGACCCAGAGACCGGAGAGGTCTTACGGTTCGGGCCGCCAGATATGGGTCCCGGACAATGGTCTAAAGTCGCGCATATCATCATCTCGGATCCGACAGGTGGCTGTTGTGTTCGGGCGGTCCAGACCAAGACAAAGTGCTACCACGAGTACCGTGATCCGGCGCAGATAGATCTTGATTACCTGGCTGCGATGTGGCGAGAGAAGGAACGCGAGCCGGTACGATTCCTCGAGGGCGAACTGGCGCCGCTCTCTGTCGTCGAAGCTCGCACGCAGGCACGGCTCGATCAGATCCAAGATGGCGCGCAGAGAGAGAAGGCCGCGAGATTCTTGCGACTCCGCAACATTTTCAAATCGGACCGCACGCGGCTCTTTGAGATGCCGTTCGTGTCGGTTCCGTCAAACTACAAGGAGAACTAATGCAAGCAGAGCAGACGATCAATCAACCCGCGTGGAGGGCAGGCGTCCGATCCCTGGCCAACGCGGAACTTGGCAGGACTGGCCCGTTCTACTGTCTGACCGTAGCGACTCCCTGCTATCAGCTGCAGTCCAACTGGGTGCGCTGTTTTGAAGGGCAGCGCGATGGATCAAGCAAGCTGGTTGACGCGATTCAGCCAGGAATTCTTTACTGTGTGAAGAAAGACGAAATTCTGATTGATGTAGAGGTAGCCAACGGGAAGGGTGACGGAGTCTACACCCGGAATGTGGACGGAAGCGAAGAGAAACTGACCGCTGTTCCGACTTCGCCCGGCGATAACAAGCGCTATCTGTTGCAAACTTACAAAGAAGACGGGCTGACCTTCTTCGACGTGTTCGAAGGATTGTCTGAGTTTACGGTGAAGCCGTATCTCCTCAGCAGGCTGCTTCGTCCATTCGTGTTCACCCCTGAGTACATCGAGGACAAATCGGAGCTACAGGCGCGACTCAAGAAAGAGGGCGCGCTGGCGGTCTACAAAGAACTCACAGATGCGGGGATCCGGGACATCAAGAAGCCAGAGTTTGCGAATGAGTACGGACCGGAGTTGCAGGCCTTGTACATTCAGGCGATCCCGACCATTCAGCAGGCTTACCGCAACGCCAAACAGGCCGCAGAGGCCTTCTTGGTGACTGAAGATGCGCGTGTTCATCGGGGGGCAGCGAAGGGCGCTCATTACGATCCTCTCGGCCAGTACTACCAATACCTGACCGGCCGGCTCCCCGTTGACGCGGCGTTGAATCGAGCACTCGAGCCTCAGCCGGTTATCGTGAAAATGGAAGGCCAGACTGCGGCGCCGACTCTCTGGTGTGAGTCGTGCGGAGCGACAACGAACCTTGGGCCGCAGGGTCAGAAACCGAAGTTCTGTCCGCAGTGCCGCGAGCCTTTCGAATCTCCGGAGCCGGACGCGCAAGGAAGCCTTGAGTCCGTCGCACAGAAGAGCCGGCTCGAACAGCGTCAGGATCAGATGAAGAATCGCAAGTAAGATGCCGATCACTACCCGTCAATCAGTGATGAAGGTCCGGGAGTACATCGGTCGTCCTGGGCCTTCATCGCCAAACAACGCGACCATCGTCACGAAGATGAACGACGAGGTCAACACGATTTGGGCCGAGTTGAACATCACGCGCGACGAAGAGTCATTCAAGCGCTTCGAGCAGCCGATTGATGCGAATACTGCCGAGTTTCGAATCAGCCGAAGTGACTGGGGTCGCCCCTTTCTCGTTGAAACCTGGGATGGCGGTTCGGACCCATTGTTTGTGCCGGACGAGGTGACAATTGCCGGGATTCAGAACCGGGACATCTACCAGACTGGCATAAGTCCGAATACCTCAAGCTCCGGTCAACTCGTCGTTTCGTTTTTTACCCTGAACGGGCTGCCAACGATGGCGATTCAGCCGGTGCAGACTCAGGCAACAATGTTGCGAATTTACTACGAGCCTGAAGCGTATGTGCTGGCATTCGACAATCTCCCTCTGCCCCTGCGCGGTCAATTCAACCATCGCCTGTGCATCAAGACCGCGCTGGCCTGTCTGCCGGACACCGGCCACGATGACACGACCTATGAACGGATTCTAAATCAGCTGACTCGAAAAGACGGCCAGCTTGAGGAGTTGTTTCAACACCAGCGGTTCCAGATGACTCCCGACAGTAATAGCCGGAGCGCGTTCGGATGGGAGCGCGAAGATGAGGGATGGTTCTAAATGGCAGCCAACCTTGCTCGCGTAGAGAAGGCGGTTACGGCGGCGGTGAACGCGTCCGATTCGTACAACGGCATTCCCGATGCCGGATCACGGCTATTTCTGGCTCAGATTGATGACCTCGCGATTACAATAGACCTCCAGCTGATTGAGGATGGGCTAAAGAATCCAACCTGGGCCAATCGCGTAGACTTCCAGCAGTCTACCTCGGTAGCTCACGGCGCGAATCTGCCGGCGCACACGGGGCCTATTGACGCGGTGATAATAGGTGGCAAACTGGCGACTCCCGCCCCTCTTGATCAGATTGAGAACGAACGGGACCTACTCGCTCAGGGCGTGACCAGCCTAACTCCTCACTACAACGCGGACGGGTTTGTACTGGCCCACAATGGAAGTTCAAACGCAACAGTCAAGAGTTGTACGGTGACGCGCGGTGTCGTGCTTCAGGGGCCGGATTACACGGAAGGAGCGATCATTCGCGGCGTGCTCTCCTTGATCGCCAGCCCCGAGGGCGAGGATCCGGCCACGCAATCAGAATACGCTCGACAGTACGCACTTGATCGTCAGGCTATGACTGCCGGACAGATACCTCCGCCGTTCCAGGCCTCTGAACAATGAACGCATCTGATTATTCACTCCACGTATTCGAGGTCATCAGTGGCGGCAAGCCCGATTCCGTCTCTCCAGCTTTACGTTCCTCGATTGAGCTTGGCCTTCCAGAAGCGCTGAGCGAATTAGCTGGACGCGTCTACAGGTCCGGTCGGCGCGCGATACTTGAGAAGACCTATTCCGGCACTCTGACGAGCGGCGCCGTCGATCTGACCGCTGGCGCATTCGCGGATCTCTGGTTCGTTTCACTCAAAACCGCGTATGTGACCTATCCGGTCGCCAACGGAGTGGTGCCGATTGAGTTCTACGAGAATTCCCGTGACATCGATCTACCGGGCGTAGCGGGTCTGTATCGCTCGACCCTGCGCGGCAATGCTTATCTAGTGCGAGATGAGAACGGTGACGCGCCGCCTAACGCGACCGTGACCATTGTCGCAAGTCGTATCCCGGTGATAGCGGAACTGGCTGCCTTGAATTTGGATCAGGACATCATCGAGATCGGCGCGGCGCGTACTCTTCGGGGACTGCGGGGGGAAATCGAGGATCAAGCACAGGAGGTGGCTTAGATGGTTGAATCAATCGAGATCAAATGTGCAGAGAATGGCTACGTTGTCTCTTGCAGGGAGAAGCCCGAAGAGACGAAGAAGAGCAAGGGCGATTCTTGCTGTGTTTCCTCACTGTGGGAACCGCCCAAAGATAGCGTCTTCGAATCCGTCGATGGGGCGCTGGCCTACGTAAAGGAAAGGCTGAACGGCGGCAAACCGAAGTACAAGTCTCTTGCCGACCGAGTGAAGACAAAGAAGAAGGTAGCCTGATGCCAGCCAAGTCGATCGCACAGCAAGAATTCATGGGCGCGGAGCTTGCGAGGAAGCGGGCGGGTGAGCCGACCAAGACCGATATGTCGGAGAAGCAGCTAAAGGAGTTTGCTTCGACCAAACACAAAGGTCTTCCGTACAAGAGCCTGGCTGACCGCGTGAAGGACCGCAAGAAAAAATGAGACGCGACTTTGACACCACAGATGACAAGATTCTTGCTCGCGCCGAAGTGGAAGCCGCACACTATCTGGCCAATCTTGAGTACGAGAGCGTTGAGTATCATCCGCGAAAGTGGGCTGCAGAAGCCCTGATCGTTCTCGGGAAACTTCATCAGGCATACGAGCTCGTTGTCGGACATCCTGAACTCGCGGGGCTCGCACAGGAAATCAAAGAGATTCGAGAAGCTTTACCGAAGCCCGATGACGAACGGTGCGAGTGTAAGAACATCATCGAGGGCATCCAGTTCCCAAACTACACTCGGGGCCGAAGGGTCTTCAGTCAACAGCACCGGGGAATTGCGAGAGTCCACAAGTGCAACAACTGCGGGCACGTCAACGTATTCCCGGGACACGTTGATGATCTTCACGCAACCGGACACTCTCACCGGCAGAGCACAGAATCAGTTTTCAAGCAGGCAATCAAGGAAAGGCGATCAATCAAGGGGCTTCCACAAACTCCCGACGCGATCCTGCTGAAGAATGCCACGTAGAAAGCCAGAAACATTCAGATACACGCGCGGATTCATCCCGACTCAGCCTGGGCTGGATGGAGTTCCTGATAGCCTGCAAGACGGGCGCAATCTGCTCATTTTCGGGAATGGGAAACCTCTGTCGGCCAAGGGGCCGCTTGCGGGAGGTGCGTCTGGCTCTCCGCGTCCGGCGATGAACGTCAAGGCTGGATTCGGAGGCGTCAGTAACTACGGAACGGTTCTCAGCTTCTTCGATCTAATCTTCGCGGCCGGCTCGGGCACGGTGACGCTCGACGGCTCTCCTCTTGGCTCCATCGCGGATCAGTTGGTAGTCAACAGCGGGGGACTCGTCGTTCTCGGAGTTGGAGCGCCGGGAGCGCCCACGGTGAGCACGTCGCCTCCTACCGCCGGACGATTGGCCGGGGCCTACTCGATGGCTCTCACGGCTATTCAGGTGCTTGGGAACCTAACCAGTGAATCGTCTCGGGGCACGCCCTCGGTAGCCGTCTCTCTGACAAATAAGAAGTTTCGCGTGACAGCGTGGCCGGCGACACCGACGGGATGTGTGGCATCTCGGGACAAGTGGGGCGTGTACTTTCCCTTCAGAGGATTTCCGACTCAGGGACCGTGGCGTCATCTGATCGATATTCCGATGAATACGGCTCTCCCCTACGACATTGACTTTCTCGACGGCGAGCTCGGGCACCTGGCGCCGCTCGACTACGATCCGCCTCCAGTGACCGGCGCGAAGTTCATCTTCACGATTGACAACGTAATGACCATCGTTGGACCTGGGGGGCGGCTCAATCCTTCGGTTCCCCTTCTGCCGGCCGCATATCCGCCGGATCAGGCCTCGTTTCTCGCCCGCGGTGAAGACGTCACAAGCTGTCGTTCCTCTGGCGGATCGGGTCGCATCGCATTAGCTTGTGCGAATTCGGTTCACGAGGTCATAGCCTCTGGGGATGCGACGATCAGCCCGATTATCACTTATCCGCGCTGGCCTTCGGTGGGCTTTGTCGGCTCCTCTTCGTGGTGTTTTGTCCACGATACGATAGTTGGAATGTCGGGGGCGATGGGGCCGGTGATGGGCAGTTTGGACAGTCCGCCAACCTCGGACTTCGCCGACAACGTTAAGACTTTCTTCGAAGACAACGGATTTACTTCAGCGAACACGGTCGTGGGATATGACCCTTCGATTGGGGCTGTGATCTTTATGAGCGGGACGCTCGCGGTCCCTTACATGGGCAATGGAGTCTGGTCGGCGCCGGTCGTGATGCCCGGGACGGTATCGACAGCAGTCACGGTCAACGGTCGGCTGCTGGTTGATATCAGCGGCACTAGCTACACCTTTGAAGGCGGGACGGGGACGGATTTCTACGCAATCCCCGCGTGGTGGGATGGAAATAACGAGTTTCTCAAGACCATTGTGCGTATGCGAGCCGCGTCCGATGTTTCGGTGACCATACAGCCCTTAACTGATCTGAGTCTGACGCCTGTAATCCCAAGTTTCTCAAGCGCAGCACAGCACGGGAATCCAAAGCGGCTGAACCTGCGAAACGTGACGAGCTTCACGGCGAAGATCAGCGGAACAGGATCGCGCAAGAGTATTCAGAAAATCTACTTTCAGCAGATCACTCATACGGTCACGAATCACCGATAAATGCCCAGCACTCCCAATCCAGTAGACAGAACACAGCTCGGCAGGCTCCTCAGCGGGCAGAATGCGCGCATTGACGAGCTGGAACAGGCAGCTGCAAATGCGGGAACCTCCCAGACTGTTGGGCTGCCGATTGTCGATTCGACCTTCGCGCCACTCTACGACCGCAGCGATAAGAAGGGCGTCAAGGTTACCCTCCAGTATGCAAATTTCGGCGCGGCCTACGACCTGAAAATCATCATGGTTGAGGCCGCTCAGATCGTTACCGAGGCGGACTACGAGCAGAAGCGAATCAGAACCAGTCTCGAGGATGACATCAGCGAGGCAGGGAGATCGCTCCAGGTGTTCGCTGCGCAGATGAAAGAGATACTGAAATACAATACTCAGTATCACATCATACGACTGGTTGCGATCGGACTGAATGGAGAAGATCGATTAGCGAATCCCGACGACGCGCCGGGAGGCAGCACTGGATTCCCGGGCTATCCCGGGAATGTCCTCTTCACCTTCACGACTCCGGAGAAATATGGTGCACCTCCGTTCCCTACCGTGACAGACATCGACACTCAGCTCGACCCTGACACCGATGGTTATGACGCCTACGCGATCATTACGAACATCTGCCCGCTGCATCCGGATACTGGACAGGCGCAGACCTATCGACAGGCCAATGTGGACTGGGTGGAGAACGTGATCACGCGGGATTTGGCTGGCACAACCGGAGTACAAGAGATCCCTGAAAAGTATCTGCTGACCGACGCGGATCTCGATGCGGTAGTGGTTGGGGGCCCGAACAACGGAAGAGGGTTCTGCAAGGTCAAGTATGTGAACTTGAAACCTGGCGTGAACTACACGCTCACGAAGGTCCTTGTTCACTCTGTTGGCGATAAACGCAGCGCGAATGGAAGCGTTCTGTTCATCGCTGGTTCGCTCACTCGACTACTCTCCGCTCTAACAAACGTTGCCATAGTCTTCTCGACAACCGACCCGTTCGACGATGGAACGTGGGTCGATGTGGCTCTGGAATTTACCCAGCCCTGGCCAAATCCGGTTTCACTCAAAAACGTCACTCAGGACTATAAGAACAGCACCGCCACGAATTGGACACAGGTCCTACACAAGGATCCTCGGCCGCAGAATGATCTATTTCATCGCCAGGTCAATGCGGGAACGATCTCGATCGGCAATGGATCCACATCCGTGGTCGGTGTCGGGACAAACTTCACCAGGTGGGAAGCGGGATGGAAGATCAAGGTCGGGGCTCAGACGCTCGTTGTTGCAGTCAAGCCTACAAGCGACACAGCGGCGACCGTGACTACTCCAAGCGGCGTCCTCGTCTCGGGCTCCGCCTACACGATCGTTATGCGAATGCCTTTGCATCGCATCAAGGTTAAGGCGAACCGAACATACAACAACGAGATTCGGCTGCTTGCGCGCGGCAACGACCTACTGACTCTGAGCACGAACGTCATCATCGGACCCGATGGGCACATAGCCAACGACACCGGCCGTCCAGCGACAATCGCCGCTCCAATTTGCCAGGCGTTCATTGATGGTAACGTGAAGGTCGAGGCCGATGTGCCAAGCGACCAGATTCACACGATTAACAAGTACCGTTTTCATATGTCTACGACGAATACGACACCGGACAGGGACGCGCCGGCCGAGGGCGTGGCCGGTGTAGTGAAGCTCCGCAAGGCACATCTGTACACGACGTTTCAGCGGCCCCTGACTGATATCAGTGCAACGACCTACTACTTCGGCGTACAGGCAAAGAATGATATTGGATGGGGTGAATGGAGTCCGCGGACCAGCGTGCTTGGCTCGGCTATAGGGCGGCCCCTGACTGATGTGATCGGTTCAGCGGTCCCGGCTCTACCCATCCGGTTAGAACGGTCGGCAACGGGTGGCACATCGGGGAACTCAACAACGACCTATGTGCTGGACGGTAGCGCCAGTGCAGTAGATAACTTCTACGTTGGGATGCACATTCACATCCCAAGCCTGGCGGCTGCTAATCGCATTCGCAAGATTACCGCCTATGTCGCCGCAACCCAGACCGTCACCGTCGATGTCGCTTGGTCCGTAACCCCGGGGAATTCTTTAGCCTTCGAGATTCACGCGGGTCTTGAGGTCAGCGAGAAATCTGGCACGGCTTCGGGATCGACGACGACGATTGTGCTCGGGGCAGCGGCCTCCAGTGTGGACGATGCTTATACCGGCATGGTCGTATACCTGCCTGCCTCCGCTGCGGCCGATCAGATTCGGAAGATCACCGATTACGTTGGCGCAACAAAGACGGCGACATTGGAGACCGCAATCACGGCGATCGCGACCGGCGACTGCTACGCAATCAGCAAGGGCACCTTTGGCTATGCAGCGATTAATCCGCTGAGCGGGATCATCACCGGCACTCCGTTCCGAGTGTGGCTTGACAGCGACACGGTTGAAAACGTTATCGAGGTCGTGATGCCTACGGGCGAGAACGCCTTCAGCGTGCAGGCGATCCAAATTCTCGGGTACAAGAAAAGCAACGGCGTGCAGCGGCAATCGTTCAAGGGTAACGTCACCGTTACCCCAACCTATCGCCTTGTGGCGCCGTCAGGCTACACCCCGATCTTCAGACTGAGGCTGCAGAATCTGTTCCGCGATGGTGGCTCAGACGGGTGGTCCGCCTACAGTTATTATGTCGAGGGCTACAGCTCGGCCGCAACGGCCAACTTCGACCCGGCGGCGTTTCCGCCGGTCGAAATCGACTTTCAAGGCGTTGGGTCGTACCCCTCCTCTAAGTTTGGGACATACTGATGATAATTGCCGAACGTGAGAGTCCGGTAGTGTGCGATACCTGCGGCGAGCCGGCGGTGCGACGCACGCTCACGGTCCGCTTTGCCGGTAAAGGGGGCGCAGACGTTAGTTACGATACTCACGCCAGGTCTCTCACGGATAACGAACACCAAGCGGCGATTCAGCGAATGGAAGGGTTTTTTGCAGGAGTGTTTGCGCTAAGAGGGGAATTGAAAGCGCTGCTACAGGATTTGGAATACGGTGCGATTGTCGAATTTGATTTGGACACCGTTCACCCAGACGCTTGTAGTCGGCGGAGCGAAGTCAAGGTATCTGCCGCCGTCCGGGCCTTCGGTTTGACGGAGACCGTCACGGGGCC
>Ga0207653_10000082_pt1 | contig 68982 bp, 66 predicted proteins | sample KBSK5251metaG_FD_184341 | JGI IMG/M metagenome (GOLD analysis project Ga0207653, IMG submission 184341) | Corn, switchgrass and miscanthus rhizosphere microbial communities from Kellogg Biological Station, Michigan, USA - KBS K5-25-1 metaG... | ecosystem: Host-associated > Plants > Roots >... | reverse complement strand
CCTGCATACATTCCTCGGCGGCCGCCGCGTCAGCACGTTCACGCGCAACGACAAGCTGTACTACGTGATGGTGCAGCTCGATCCCAAAGATCGCGCCACACCGAGCGACATGGGCGGGATCTACCTGCGGGGCAAGAATGGGCAGCTGGTGCAGCTCGACGCCCTGGCGAACGTGCAGGAAGGGGTCGGCGCGCGGCAGATCAACCACTTCAATCGCATTCCGTCGTTCACGCTGTCGGCGTCGCTCGCAGGGTTGACGCAAGGGACGGCGCTCGATTCGATCGAGGCTGTCGCGAAACAGATGCTGCCACCCGGCACCACGACGGCGCTCGCCGGTGAATCACGCGAGTACAAGGAAAGCGGGAGCGCCATTTACTTCGCGTTCGTAATCGCGCTGATCGTGGTGTTCATGGTGCTCGCGTCGCAGTTCGAGTCGCTGCTGCATCCCCTGACGGTGTTGACGGCGGTGCCGCTCGCCGTGGCCGGTGCGCTCCTGACACTCAAGTTCGCGGCGGTGCTCCACCGGTCAGGGGCGACACTCAACCTGTACAGTCAGATCGGCATGATTCTCCTCATCGGACTCGTGGCGAAGAACTCGATTCTGCTCGTCGAGTACGCGAACCAGCTGCGGGAAAAAGGGATGGACGCCGTCTCTGCCCTGCTCGAGGCGGGGCGCATCCGGTTGCGCCCGATTCTCATGACCTCGGTGGCCACGATCATGGGTGCGGCGCCGGTCGCCTACGGCTTTGGCGCCGGTTCGGCGGCGCGCAAGCCGCTCGGGTATGCCATCGTCGGCGGCGTGTTCTTCTCGACGGCGCTCACGCTGTTCGTCGTCCCGGCCGCGTACTTGGTGATTCCGGCGTTGCTCCGGCGAGGGTGGGCGTATCGGCTGGAGCGTCATCGCCACGAGCCCGCCACGGTGGAGGGCGACTGATGCTGGCATTATTACTCGCGCTCCAGGCCGCAGCGTCCCCGGCGACCGACTCGCTCCCGCAAGTCACCCTGCGGGAGGCGCTGCAGCGCGCCGTCCAGCTGGACCCGTTCTACGTCTCGGCGGTCGGCCAGGTCGACAACGCGGTGTGGGCGCGGCGCAGCGCATTCGCGGTCTTCATTCTGCCGTCCATTTCGCTCGCAACGACGGCGACGCGCAATAATCCAGCCTTCTTCAACTTCGGCACGCTGCAGCCCGAGAAGTACGCGGTGCAGGGGTCCATCACGGCATCGTACGACCTGTTCCTCGGCGGGCAGAAGTTCGCGGAGCTGTCGCGCTCGGGCGCGGCGCTGGAGAGCGCGCACGCCAACGAGCTCACGCAACGCTTCGCGACGGCGTTCCTGACCGAGTCCAACTATTACGACGTCCTGGCCAATACGGAGCTCGATCGGGTCGCGCGCGACCGGCTGCGGCGCGCGCGCGAGCAGCTCGCGGTCGCGCGTGCCAAGGTGTCTTCGGGGGCCGCGGTCCAGACCGATTCACTCAATCTGCGCCTGGAGCTGACGCGGGCTCAGATCGCGCAGCTGCAACAGGCCTCCAGGCTGCGCGTGTCCCGGCTGCAGCTCGGCCGCCGCATCGGCGCGGCCGGCCCGGTCGATGCCGCTCCGCTCGACTCCACGCTCGCTCCGGAGCTGCCGATTTCGTTGGCGGATGCGATCACACAGGCCGCGCAGCAAGGGCCGGAGTACCGGCGTGTCGCGGCGGACGAGCGCGTCGCGGCGGCGACGTACCGGTCGCGCCTCGGCAACTATCTGCCGCATGCGACGCTGTCGTGGACGGGCGTGGGCTTTGACAACAAGTTCATGCCGACCGGCGCCAAGTTCACCCAGTTGTCGCTCGCCATTTCGTTTCCGCTGTGGGACAACATGCGGCGCGAGGTGTCGCTGTCGCAGGCGCGCGTGAGCCGCGACGTGGCGCGCGCGATCCGGGACGACATGCAACGCGCCGTGCAGCACGACGTCACCGCGGCGTACGATGCGTATCAGACGACGCGCACGTCGGTCGGGCTGTCCGCCGACGCGCTGGCCGCTGCGCGCGAGAGCTTCCGCATTCAGCAGACCCGCTACCAGAGCGGGGCGACGACGATTCTCGACCTGGTCGATGCCGAAGTGAATCTGTCTCAGGCCGAAGCCGACTACGTGGCGGCACGCTACGGAACGCGACTCGCGCTCGCCGGGCTCGAGACCATTTTGGGCAAGAGACTCTTTACCGATAAGGAACCACAGTGATGTCGTACCGCGCCCTTGTTGTTCTGCTCCTGCTCGCGGCCCCCGCCGCCTGCAAAAAAGCCAACTCCGCGGCCGGCGGAGGCCCCGGTGGGCCTGGCGGTTTCGCCATGCCCGTCGAGGTCGCGACGGCCATCCGCGACACGGTTGTCGACGCGATCGCCGCCACCGGCCAGATCGAAGCGATCCAGTCGATCGAGCTGCGGCCCGAAGTCTCGGGACGCATCACCGACATCCTGGTGCGCGAAGGCCAGCTGGTCGCCGACAGCACGCCGCTCTTCAAGGTCGACGACGCCGAGCTCAAGGCGCAGGTCGCCCAGGCCGATGCCGAACGCCAGCTGTCGCGGCAGGCGCTGGAGCGCACCAAGGGGCTGATCGCGCAGAATGCCTCCTCGACCTCGGACCTCGAGCAGGCTGAGGCCAAGTCCCGCGGCGCCGACGCCAACTACGCTCTGCTGAAGACTCGGCTCGACCGCACCGTGGTGCGCGCGCCGTTCGGCGGCGCCGTCGGGCGGCGGCTCGTGAGCATCGGGACGTACGTCAGCAATCAGACGCCGCTCATCACGCTGCAGTCGGTGAACCCGCAGTACGCGAGCTTCGACGTGCCCGAGCGCTACGCCGACCGGCTGAGCCGGGGGCAGCTCGTGAGCTTCCAGGTCGCCGCGCTGCCGGGACGGAATTTCTCAGGCGAAGTCGTGTTCGTAGATCCCGTCGTCTCCCTGCCGGGCCGCACGATTCTCATCAAGGCGCGCGTGCCGAACAGCGAGCACCAGCTGCAGGCGGGGATGTTCATCGAGGCGCGGCTCGCGACCAATATTCGGGCCAATGCCGTCGTCGTGCCCGAGGACGCGCTGCAGCCTACGCAGGGCGCGACATTCATCTGGGTCATCAAGCAGGGCAAGGCTGATCGCCGCCAGGTAGGCGTCGGTGTGCGCACGGCGGGGTGGGCCGAAATTGTGAGCGGCGTAGAGGCTGGCGACTCGGTGGTGGTGGGTGGCGCGGAACGGCTGTTCCCGACCGCCCCGGTCATGGCTCGCCTGATCGATCGCCATCGCGGCGCCCCGACGGGACAGGAGTCAACGGCAGCGTCGACGCGTCCCGCCGGTGGTGGCGGGAGCGCCGCCAAGGACACGACGAAGCGCTAGCGGACTGGACGTTCCGGTAGCGGTTGAAGCGTAGTCTCGGTATTCCGGAAGACCGCCTGGGCGATCTCCTGCGCGCGCAGCGCCAGCGCGCTCTGCGACGTCTGCAGCTCCTGGGCCATGGTGTAGAACGTCAGCCCGTACAGCGACAGAATCCCCTCGGACGGCTTGTCCACCCAGCCACGCGGCCGCTGCTTCGCAGCGGAGTCCTTGTGGTACACGTCGAACAGCAGCGCCGTCGTGCGCGGCACGTTCACCCAACCCAGCGACTGGACTCCCTTGATGCTGTCGGACGCCGTGAGCGTCTTGGTGCGCAGCACGCGCGCGAAGCCCTGGCCTTCGAGATGCGACGTGAATCCGAACTGATCGCCGTACAGCCCGACGGTGCGTGAGAAGTAAATCGGCCGCTTGCCGAGCTGATCCTTGATCACCTGTAGCACGATGACGTCGGCGCGCTCGAGATACGGACGCCCGAGCATCTGTGGATCCATCGTCACCCGAACCGTGTCGGCCCCCGAGCCCAACCGCGCCGTGCGCGCCTGGTCGAGCACGTAGAACTGCTCGAGCATGTCGGTCTGCGCGTCGGTGAGCGTCATGAGCCGGCCCTCGGGCTTCGGCCACTGTTTGTTGCGATAGATCGCGGGCGCATGCGCGGAGTCGAACGTCGCGAGGGGACGGCGCTGCAGCTGGCGGACGTACCAGTCAGTGTTGGCGAGCGACAGGTTGACGATCGTGACGTCCTGGCGAATGCCCTCGACCTCCTGCGCGTACCACAGCGGGAAGGTGTCGTTGTCGCCGGCCGTCACGAGCACGCCATACGGCTCGACCGATTGCAGCAGATCGTACGCGAAGTCGCGCGCCAGCGTCTCGCCCTTCCGGGAGGCCGTGAGGCGGTTGCCGGCGAGCGGAATCAGCGCGATGAGGAGGAAGACCGAGCCGTAGATCCAGCGCCGCGACTCATCGGGCTGGCGATCGCGGAACTGGTCGGCCACCCATTCGATCAGCCCGGCCAGTCCCATGGCGACCCAGATGCCCCACAGCGCGAACGACACCATGAAGAAGTAGTCGCGCTGGCGCACCTCGTGCGCCGCGATCGGCTGCTCGTTGTGGAGCGAGTAGCCGTACTTGAAGTTGAGATAGAAGACGAGCGCCAGCGTGAACGTGAAGACGAGGAACGTCATCGCGATTGCGGTGCGGCGGTCCGCACGCCAGTGGCGCATCGCGCCCCCGATGCCGAAGGCCGCGAACACGACGGCCGTGACGCGCTGCCAGCGGTCGGACAAGTCGTGCGCAAACTGCCAGGTGAAATACTGTATGTAGTTGTACAGCTGGGACGCGTAGAGCGACATGGTGTGGCCCGTATTCGCCAGGCCGGGTGACTGCGTCGGGTTATCGAAAATCGACGGCTTGCCGTATTGCTGGCGCGTCAGCACGGCCCACAGCGACTGCCAGTTGGTCGGCTCGCCCTCGTTGATCGCCGGATAGAACGCGGCGCGAATCGGCAGATAGGTGTAGACCGACAACCCCACCACCGCCACGAGCAGCGCTGCGACGGCGAACGACGCGTTGCCGGCCATGATCGCATACACGAGCGCCCCGGCGAACAGCACGCCCGCCACGGCGATCGGCTGCCAGCTCTCGAGTCCGAGCGACAAGAGCAGCGCCCAGACGCTCGAGAAGACGAGGAACTGCGACCATTCGAGACCGCGCTCGTTATCCGAGACCGGCCGTTGCTGTTTGAGCGGCGGGAAGAGCAGGATCATGACGACGGGGCCCACCAGCACGCCCATCATGTGGTTCGTCGCCGTCAGCGCGAGCAGGTACATGATCAGCAGCAGGTGGTGGTCATGCGCTTCGCCGGCCGGCTGGTCGTCCCAGCGCACGATGAGCCAGAGGATCAGCGCGATCGAGAGCAGGCTCAGCGTGTAGACCTTCTCGTTCACCACCGACTGGTTCCAGACGGTGAACGCGGTCGCGGAGACGATCGCGCCCGCGAGCGCCGCGGCCCGGCGGGCCCACAGCACCCGCACGAACGAGCGCAGCCAGCGCTCGGCGACGAGGAACCAGCAACCGGCGGAGACCGCGCTCGTGACGGCGGCGAAGAGATTGATGCGCGCCGCGTACCCGGCCGCGACCGGCAGCAATCCGAACACGTGCGCGATCAGCACGAACAGCGGATTGCCCGGCGGGTGCGGGATGCCGAGCGTGTAGGCCGCGGCGATGTATTCCGAGGTGTCCCAGAATTGCGTCGTCGGCGCGAGCGTGAGGATGTAGAGAATCAGCGCGCCGAGAGAGACGCAGGCCGCCATGAGATACGGCGGCTTCACTGCTTCCAAAGGCGGCGGAACTGCGCGAATCGGCGTGCGGTAGGGAGCCGTGGTCGTCATAGGTCCAGTAATCTAGTGTCGGAACTGGCGCATACCCGTCAGGATCATGGCCAGACTGTGCTGGTTGGCTGCCTCAATGACCTCCGGATCCTTCACGGAGCCACCGGGCTGGATGATGGCGGTCACCCCCGCCGCGGCGGCTTCTTCTACACCGTCACGGAATGGGAAGAACGCGTCGCTCGCCAGGACCGCGCCCTTGGGGTCGTGGCCCTGCTGTTTCGCCTTGTGGGCCGCCAGGAAGGACGAATCGACCCGGCTCATCTGCCCGGCGCCGATGCCGATGGCGGCCTCGTCCCGCACCAGGACGATCGCGTTCGACTTGATCGTCCCCACCGCGGCCCAGGCGAACCGCAGGTCGTTCCATTGCGCATCGGTGGGGCGGCGCGTGGTCACCACCTTCCACTGTGATTCATCGGCGAGCTGCGAGTAGCGGAAGCGATCCTGCACCAGGAATCCGCCCCGCACCCGCTTGTAGTCGAGCGTGGGCTCGTCGCCGAATTTCGGGAGCTCCACGACGCGCAGGTTTTTCTTTTCCTTGAACACCGCCAGGGCATCGGCGTCGACGCGCGGCGCGACGACCACTTCCACAAAAAGATCGCGCATCGCTTCGGCCGCGGCGCGGTCCACGACGGTGTTGAACGCGATCACCGACCCGAAGGCCGATGTCTTGTCGGTGGCGAGCGCGCGGGTGTAGGCGTCCGCGGCGTTGCGGCCGAGCGCGATCCCGCAGGGCGTCGTGTGCTTGATGATGACGCAGGCCGCGCGGGCGTCCCGGGTCTGCCACGGCGCGACGGCCATGACCGCGGCGTCCACGTCGAGCAGATTGTTGAACGACAGTTCCTTGCCGTGGAGCTGGTGCATGTCGCGGATGCCGGCTTCGTCCGTCGCGTAGAGCGCGGCGCGCTGGTGCGGGTTCTCGCCGTAGCGGAGCGCCTGGCGGCGCTGCAGCACGACGCTCAACGTCGCCGGCAGCTCCTCCGCGGAGCGTGACAGGTAGCCGAGGATCGCGGCGTCGTACGCCGAGGTGTGCGCAAAGACTTTGGTCGCGAGCGATCGACGAAGTTCGGGATTGGCGGAATCATTCTTTATGGCATCAATGACCAATCCATAGTCATTCGGATCGACGACAACGATGACGGACGCGTGGTTTTTGGCGGCCGAGCGGAGCATCGAGGGGCCGCCGATGTCGATGTGCTCGATCGCCTGCTCGAACGTGGTTCCCGGCTTGGCGATGGTCTCGCGGAACGGATAGAGGTTTACCGCGACCAGGTCGATCGGCGTGATGCCGTGCTGTTTCATGGCCGCGACATCGTGAGAATTGTCGCGTCGCGCCAGGAGCCCGCCGTGCACCTTGGGGTGCAGCGTCTTCACCCGGCCATCCATCATCTCCGGGAACCCCGTCACATCCTCGATCCCAATGACCGGGACCTGCTCCCGTCGCAGAGCTTCCGCCGTGCCGCCGGTGGAGACGACATCCCACCCGAGCGCCACGAGGTCGCGGGCGAACTGGACGATTCCTCGCTTATCCGATACAGAGAGAAGCGCTCTCACTTACCAGTCCTCCGCCACAGCCCGCACCAGATCAGCCAGGCTCACCAAGTCTTTCAAGTCCACGACCTCAGCAGGGGAATGTGAATACCTGAGCGGCCACCCCATCGGGACATCGACGACGCCGAACTCGGTGAAGGTCGAGCCGTCGTTACCGCCGTTCGTCGTACCGATCTGGAGCGCGATGCCGCGGGCCCGCGCGATGTTCGCCAGCGAATCCACGTAGGCGGGCGGCGTGATCGACGAGTTATCGAGCGCGCGGGCGACGGCGCCCGCGCCGAGCTTCGCCACGGCGAAGTTCTGGAGCTCGAGCGGCGAGTCGGCGGAGACGAAGGTATCGATGGCATGCACGCGCCGGGTGGACGTACCGAGCTGGCGCGCGGCGGCGCCGGCGCCCTCGAGGCCGATCTCTTCGCGCGTACTGAAGAGAAAGACGACGGGGTGCCGCAGCTTTGCACGGTCCAGACTTCTGAGCGCCAGAATCAGCGCCGCGCAGCCCATGCGGTCATCGAACGAGCGGCCCGTCGCGCGCGTCCCGGCGAGCCGCACGTACTGTTTCGGCATCGTGATCGTCTGGCCGACCTTCACGCCGAGCGACTCCGCGCCCGCGCGAGTCGTCGCGCCCACGCTGACGCGCAAGGGTGGCGGTGTGCGACGCGTGAGCCCTGAGTCGCGGGGCAGGAAGATGCCGGGGATGTCGGCACGATCGGTATGAATCAGCGCGGGCTTCGCTTCGAACAGCGAGAGGATGAAGCCGCCGCGGGTGCGCAGGCCAAGCGTGCCGTCGGCGTTGATCGTGTCCACGCGGAAGCCGATCTCGTCCATGTGCGCGACGATGACTACGGGCCCGTCGCCTTGCCCCAGACGCACCCAGATGTTGCCAGCCGTGTCGGTCTCGGTCTTGGCCCACCCCGGCAACAGACGCTGGACCGTGGCTCGTACGGGTGCTTCTGATCCGGACACCCCGTAGGACTCGACGAGCTGGGCGAGGACCGATTGGGCTTCGGAGATACGGCTCGTGTCCTGGGCGGAAAGATGGAACGATGGAATGATGGAAAGAACTGCCGCCATCAGTATGAATCGCTCCATCATTCTATCATTCCATCGTTCCAACGTCCTCATTGCCCACCGCCTATCCATTTCACAACGTCGGCCATTAGAGCACTCACATCTTTCAGCGCCACCGTCTCCACCGTGGTCTCACCGTACATGGATGGCACCGTTACTACGCGGGCTTCGGAAAACGGTCCCTGCAAATTCACGATCGTCTTGAGTCTCGCGGTATCGGCGTAAAGGCTCTGTACCGCGAACGCGACGATGACCGTGCCGCGAACGCGCGGCTTCGACAGCGCCGCCGCAGCGAGCGCGGCGCAAGCGGCGCGGCGGCCCGCATTGGGCGCGGCGAGCAGGCCGTTGCCGTAGCGCTGCGGCCGCTTGGCCAGCGACACGGGCGTCAGCAATGAGATCCCGAGCGACAACACCTCGTCGCGTGAGGCAGCGCCGACGTCCACGTACGCGTTGTCGACCGTGAACGGCGCTTCGTTGCCGGTTGGCCGGCCGCGCGTGAGATGTGTGGAGCGCACAGCCACGACCCCGGGAACGGCGCCCCGCCGGCCGAACAGCGTGACGCGGTGGCCTTCGAGCTGTTGATCGAACAACGGGGAGAGGCGCGCCCCGCCGCCGACGCGCCGCAGCGTGATGTAGCCGTCGTCGGTGATGTTGCCGACCGCGTAGCCGATTTCATCGAGGTTGCAGTAGATCACGCGTTTGGGAGCGCCGCGGCCGAGGACGAGTGTCACATTGCCGAGGCGGTCGCGAACGCTTCCGGGGAGCAAGGCCAACAAACTGTCGGTCATGGCCTGCTCGTAGCCGGTCACGGCGGTCATGCTGGTGAAGCGGACTGCGAGACTGTCGACGGACTGAGCCGATAGGGAATGATGGAATGAGGGAATGAGGGAAAGAACAATCATTCCAACGTTCCATCTTTCCATCATTCGCTTCATCCAATCCTCCGGGCAAGTTCCAGAACTATTCGAGGTAACAGTCGGTGCTCCGCCTCCAAAACTCTGGCCGCGAGGCTATCGGGCGTGTCTCCAGGTTCGACTCGTACCCGTTCCTGCGCAATAATCGCCCCGCGGTCGAATGCTTCGTCGGCGAAGTGTACCGTGGCGCCAGACTCTTTGGCACCGCTCGCGAGCACTGCGGCGTGCACCCGCCGGCCGTACATCCCCGGGCCGCCGAAATCGGGCAGCAGGGCCGGGTGGATGTTGATAATGCGGCCGCGAAACCGGGAGACTACAGCCGCCGGCACGAGCTTCAAGTACCCAGCCAGCACCACGAGCTGCGCGTCACCGAGCGCGGCGAGCAGCTCCGCGGCGTCGCCCGGATTCTGGAGCACGATCGCCGGCACGCCGGCCTGGCGCGCGCGGCCCAGCGCCCCGGCATCGGGCCGGTTCGAGATGACGCGGGCAACGCGTGCGAGAGGGGATTCGCGGAGGGCATCGAGGAGGGCCTGCAGGTTCGTGCCGCCGCCTGAAACGAGCACGGCGACACGAACCGGCGCCTCTCCTCGCGTCACTGACTGTTACGAGTGCACCGCGCCACCGATTTGGGCTTGGACCCACTGGTGACGCTCAGACTGAACGCGCCGGTCGCGTAATGATCGGCGCTGTTGACGACGATTTCGTATTCCCCGGTCTGCGGGAATGTCGCCGTGAGCCGCGCGTGGCAGTTGCCGCCCCCGTCGTCGTCCTGGAAGTCCCGGCCGCCGGCGATGCCCGGGCCGCGCAGGAAGAGATAGGAGTCGAACGCGTCGGACTCGAGGTCGATCGTGATCGTCGTGCCGGCGGTCCCCTGAATCGTCCAGGGCTGCGCGTAGGTCGAGTCGCTCGTGAGCAGTACGTCGTTGCGGGTGAGCGTGCCCTGCTGGGACTGGCCCACGCCGATCGAATGCGACGGCGACGCGGCGGCGCTGGACGCGCTCGAGCTGGCGCGAGAGCTCTGACAATCGGCCGTCGCGGCGCTGCCTTCCTGCACCGGCTTCGAGCCGTCGGTGATGGAGAGCGAGAAGCTGCCCGTCTGCTTTTCAGGCGAGGCGGTCGTGTTGACGAGGATCCGGTAAGGGCCGGTGCTCGGGAACGTGCGCGAGACGCGCGAGTTGCAGCCCGGACCGCCGTCGTCGTTGATGATCGAGTTGTCGAGGTCCTCGCCGCGCACGATCAACACCGGGTCGAAGTCGTCGGACGACAGATCGATCGTGACCGGCCGGCCCGCCGGCGCGGTGAACTGGTAGAACTTGAAGTAGCTGTTGTCGGGATAGAGCGAGTCGCTCGAGGACAGCGTGCCGTTGACCGTTTCGCCGACGCGGATCGTCGGGACGGGGGCCGCAGGGCCCGTGGGCCGCAGCGCGCTCGTCGATTGCTGCATCGTTTGGGTCGAGCTCGCCGACGCCGCATTGGTGAAGCGACAGTTGCCCTTGGTCTCGACGCCCGACTCGCCCTCGGTCACGCGCAACGTGAACTTGCCGGTCTGGCGCCGTGGCCGGGATGCGGTGTTGACCACGACCCGCAGGGGATGGTCGTCCTGCGCAGTGTAGACGATGCGGGCGTTGCAGCCGCCACCGCCATCGTCGTTGTCCACCAGCTTCTCGCCCCGGCCCTTGGTGAGCAGCAGGTAGGCGTCGAAGTCATCCGACACGAGATCGATCGTGAACGCCTGGTTCGCCTTCACCGGCAGAATCCAGCGCTCGAAGTAGGTCGAGTCACCCGGGAATTCGGGATCGTCGGACGACAGGGTGCCCGTGATCGTCTGGCCGACTTCCACCAATCCCGCGACGCGCCCAAACCCCTTGCACACCGTGTCCGCCGGAAGCGGCGTGGCGGAATGGCCGCGCGCCAGCGTCAGGCGATACTCGCCCAGCTCGGCCTGCGCGCTCGAGTTCGCGTACACGCGATAGTTGCCGGTCGCCGGCGGCACGAACGCCACCCGCGCGTTGCAGCGCCCGCCGCCGTCATCGTTCCGCGCCAGCGAATTCCCGGACGCGTCGGCGACGAGGATGTTGGCGTCGAAGTCGTCAGAGCTGAGATCGACGGCAACGGTATCGCCCTTGTTGCCCACGAAGGCGTACATCTTGTAGCGCGAGCCGTCGGAGAACTTCTGGTCGGCCTGCACGAGCCGCCCCACGACGGTCTGGCCAACGCGGATCGGGATCTGTGAATTCAGGGCGACCGGAGAGAATGCGACGAGTGCCGTCAGGATGGGACCAACGCGCACAAAAGCTCCTTAGCAGCGGGGGGAGGGCGACGGGCTAATCTAATGTTTTAGAATGTCGCGAACAGCCTCCGCCAGGTCCGCGACCACCATCACACCGTTCGCCCGGGCCTGCCCCTGGCCCAGATTGCCTTCCCCGGTTGAGACCAGAATCCCTTTGCCCCGTAACGCACTCGCCGGCTGGACGTCGGACATGCGGTCGCCGACCCACCAGGATCGCGTGAAGTCGATGTCGAGCGCCGTTGCAGCATCCCGAAACAGCTTGAGCCCCGGTTTCCGGCACTCGCACGGCCCGCTGAAGCGCGGATGATGGGGACAGTAGTAGGCGCCATCGAGGTGGGCGCCGTGCGCCGCGAGCAGCTCGGCGAGGCGGCGCTGGACGGCTTCATAATCCGCCACCGTGTACAGCCCGCGCGCAATGCCCGACTGATTCGTCACGACGACGACGAGAAGACCGTGGTCATTCAACTGCTTGATTGCCGCCGCCGCGCCGGGGAGCAGCGTGACCTTGCCGGGCTCGTGTAGAAAGCCCGGCGGGGGATCCTCGACGATGGTGCCGTCGCGGTCCAAAAAGACCGCGCGGTTAGCCACGCAACGCCGCGATCACGATCTCGATTTGTTCGGGAAAGATGGTTCTGGCGTCGAGCAACACTCGGCCCGCCGCGACGCGCGCGATGATCGGCGGATCGTTGGCGCGCAGCCGCTCGGCGAGCTGCTCGTCGGGAAACCCCGCGAGCCAGGTGCGGAGCGTGGTACCGGGGAACGACCCGCCACCCACCTCCGAGTCGCCCTCGATCAGCTGGCCGCCGAGCCGCTCGGCGCGCGCGCGGATGCTCTCCTCGTTCTCGGTCAGCATGTTCAGGACCGGGATCTCGTGGATCGCCCGGTCCTTGTCGCGGTAGATCGCGAGCGTCGCCTCGAGCGCTGCCAGCGTGAGCTTGTCGGCGCGCACCGTGCGCGCGAGCGGATCGGCGCGGCAGGCGGCAATCGCCGCCGCGCTGCCGACCAGAATGCCTGCCTGCGGCCCGCCGAGCAGCTTGTCGCCGCTGAAGGCGACCAGATCGGCGCCCGCGGCGACCGCTTCGGGGACCGTCGGCTCGCCGCTCAATCCCCAGTCGGACAGGTTGACCATGAGCCCGCTGCCCAAGTCGTAGACGCACGCCAGGCCACGCGAGTGCGCCAGCTCGGCGAGCTCGACGACCGCAACGTCGGCGGTAAACCCGGTCACCTGGAAATTCGAGCGATGGACTTTGAGCAGTACTCGCGTGTCGGTCGTGAGTGCTCGCTCGTAGTCCTGGGGGTGAGTTCGGTTGGTTGTTCCTACTTCAACCACCCGCGCCCCTGACCGCGCCATGATGTCGGGAATCCGGAACGAGCCGCCGATCTCGACCAGCTCGCCGCGCGACACGATCGCGTCGCCGCCACGCGCGAGCGCACTGAGCGCGAGCAGCACCGCGCCGGCGGCATTGTTGACGACGAGCGCGTCGGCCGCGCCGGTCAGCTCGACCAGGAGGTCGCGGCAGTGCGCGTGGCGCGAGCCGCGCGCGCCGCGGCCGAGGTCGTATTCGAGGGACGAGTAGCCCTGCGCGACGCGGGTGAGCGCGGCGATCGCGGCGGGCGCGAGTGGCGCGCGGCCGAGATTCGTGTGCAGCACGACGCCGGTCGCATTGATGACGGGCGCGAGCGACGCCTCGGCGAGCCTCGTCACCGCCGCGCGCACGGCCGCGTCCCAGCCTTCCGCGGGCGCCGTCCCGCCGTTGTCGCGCGCGGCATCGACGGCGGCGCGTGCCGCCTTGACGATGAGCGTACGCGGATGGGTCGCGAGCAGCGACCGGACGCCGGCACCCGCGAGCAGCGAGTCGACCGAAGGAAGTTGTCGTCTGGAATCGGTCACGGGCGCCTGGGGGTTGGAAGTGGAGCCTTTTTCGTTGTGTCAGCCGGAGCGCGCGGCTTCGGTGTCGTGAACCCGAGGACACCGTCGCCCTTCTTGCCGATCAAGTTGGTTGCACCGCGGATCCCCACGACGTAGCGCGTGTCCATCTTCAGGGGATGAACCACGCCGATCACGATCTTGTCGGACGGCACGGGCCGCTGTGCGAGCAGGCGCCGTACCAGCGCCGTGTCGACCGGCGGTTCGACCGGCACCCGTGCCCTCCCAGCCGCGGCGCCGCGCGCAGCGGGTGGTGGTGGGGGCGGCGGAGGAGGAGGTGCCACCCGGGCAGAGGGCGGCGGACCGGGTGGAACGGTCGGATGAATGTTGGGCTGCGATGAAGTGTCGTGGACCATCCCGCGCACGCGGCCCGTATCGCGCGCCGCGGCGCTCGCCGACTCCGCCTTCTGGCGTGCCAGCGTGCTGAGCGAATCAAACTGGCGTTCCGTGAGAATCCGGTCGATCGGCACGCGTGTCGAGTCGGGCAGCTCGAGCAGCTCGACGTGCGCGGTGTCGAGCGGCTGCGTGACGTCGAGCGCCTGCGTGAACTCGACGCGCACCGTGATCGAATCGACATAGGTGGCGGCGCGCGGCCTCGGCGGCACGGTGTCGTGCGGGAAGGTGTAGAGCGCGACGTTGCTGGTCGAGTCGAGCGTGACGAGCGTCGAATCGTACGCCTCGCGGAGGCCGCGGTGGCGATCCCCGTTTTCGTCAGCTGTCGCGTACACGATGTAGCGCCCTGGTTGCAGGTTCGTGAGGTTGAACTGGCCGCCCGAGTCGGCGGTGGTCAAGTATCCCACGCTGTCGGGTAGCGGCACAGCTTCGATCAGCGCATGGAGCAGCACCTGCTGGTCGATCCACTTCAGCGCGATGCCGCCGAGGCGCGCGTGGCCGATCTCGGGGCCGGTCGTGAACAGCACCGTCTGCTTCGTGAGCGTCCGGTTGCGGCGCAGATCGGTGAAGCCGGGCTGAATCTCGAGCCGGTAGACGCGTTTCTTCCATCCTTCTTTCGGCTTGATGGTGACGCTGGAGCGGTGCCAGCTCACTTTCACAACGCCCGCGACCGGCGACAACAGGACCTGCTTCGCGAGTGGGCTGAGGCCGGCGCCGCCGCTACCCGCCATTTCCTCGATCACTTCGTCGAACTGAATGACGGCGTCGTCGCTCAGGTTCGGGACGACGCTCCCCGACTCAGGCTTCACCAAGAGAATTCTTGGAGGCGCGCTATCGGGCGGTCCGCCGGGCGGCTGGCCGATACTGGCGCACCCCCCTGCGGACCACGCCCACGCCACTCCCAGGGCTAGGAGCAGCCCAGTGACTTGAGCTTGCCGGCCAGGACGTCGCGCTGATCGCGCCATGCTTTTTCCTTTTCGCGCTCTTTGGCCACAACGTCCTTGGGTGCGCGCGAGACGAAGCTCTCGTTGGTGAGGCGAGCGGCCAGACCCGTGATTTGATTGTCGAGCCTTCCCAGCTCGTCCGACAGGCGCCGGCATTCCTGCTGCACGTCGATACTACCCGCGAGTGCCACGACTACTTCACTGCCGTCGCCGAACACGGCGTGCGCCCCCACGCCCTGGTGCACGCCATTGAGTGCGAGGCTCTCCAGCTGAGCCAACCGCATGATGGTCTCGCGCTCACCTTCAAACGTTTCCACGCGGTCGCCGCCGCGCGCCACGATCGTCGCGTTCAGCTTGGTCTTGGGCGAGACGCGATACTCCGCGCGGATCGAGCGAATGTGCTCGATGGCGGTCTTCACGCGCGCGAATTCCTGATCGGCACGCGGGTCAGACAGCTCCGGTTTCGGCGTGGGCCACTCTGCGGTGGCCAATAGCTCTTTCGCCTTCCGCCCCGGCAGCTTCTGCCACAGCTCCTCAGTAATGAAAGGAACCACGGGGTGCAGCAGCCGCAGCGACAGGTCGAAACAGTAGGCCAGCACCGCTTTAGGCGCCGCATCGTCGAGCCGTGGCTTTACCGCCTCCACGTACCAGTCAGCCAGCTCGTTCCAGACGAACTCAAAGCAGCGCTTGGCGGCGTCATCGAGCCGGAACTGCTCGAGCGAGGCCGTCGCCTCGCGCACCGTCGCCTGCGCGCGCGACAGAATCCAGCGGTCGGCGAGCGTGAGCGCTCGGGCGTCGACCGCCTCGATCGCGGGCACGTCTTTGGGGAGCTGGGCCAGCACGAACTGCGCGATGTTCCATAGCTTGTTCGCGAAATTGCGGCCCGGCGCGAACGTCGTCTCGAGATCGTTGGGGTCGAGCAGCAGGTCGGCCCCAAGCGCCGTGTTGGCGATGCAGGTCCAGCGCAGCGCGTCGGCGCCGAACTTTTCCACCACCACCAGCGGGTCGATGCCGTTGCCGAGCGACTTCGACATCTTGCGATGCTTGGTGTCGCGCGCGATGCCGTGCAGGTAGACGGTCTTGAACGGCGTCTTGCCCATGAACCTGTAGCCCGACATGAGCATGCGGGCGACCCAGAAGAACAGGATGTCGGGCCCCGTCACCAGCGTGTGGCCGGGATAGAAGCGCTTCAGGTCTGGCGTCTCGTCGGGCCAGCCGAACGTCGCGAACGGCCAGAGCCAGGACGAGAACCAGGTGTCGAGCACGTCGGGATCTTGCTGCACCGTCGCACCGCACTTGGGACACGCCTCCGGGTCCTCGCGGTCGGCCCACTGGTGCCCGTTCGCGCAGGTGAACACCGGAATCCGGTGCCCCCACCACAGCTGCCGCGAGATGTTCCAGTCCCGGATGTTGTTCATCCAGTTCTCGAACGTCGCGTTCCAGCGCTCCGGCACGATGTGGAATTCGCCCGCCGCGTAGCCGCGCATCACCGTCTCGGCGAGCGGCTTCATTCTCACGAACCACTGGTCGCTGAGTCGAGGCTCGACGACTGTGTCGCAGCGATAACACCGGCGCACTGAGTGCTTGTGCTGCTCGACTTTGACGAGAAGACCGTCGCGCTCGAGTTGCTTGACGATGCGCTTTCGGGCTTCGAAGCGATCCAAACCGACGAGATCCGGTGGAATACGGGAATGATGGAATGATGGAACGATGGAATGTTTGCTCGTTCCATCATTCCCACTTTCCATCTTTCCATCTTCCGTCAGGATTAACGGCATCTCAACGTTCGGCCACACTCTCCGGGCGATATCAAAATCGTTGGCGTCATGAGCCGGAGTGACCTTGAGCAAACCTGTGCCGAAGGTCGGTTCGACCGCCTCGTCTGTGGCGATGGGAATCGACACCCCAGACAACGGAATCTTAGCCCTTAGCCCCTTAGCATTCTTGTAGCGACTGTCCTTGGGGTTAAACACCAGCCCGATATCCCCGAACATCGTCTCCGGCCGCGTCGTCGCCACCGTGACGAAGCCCGAGCCATCCTCGAGCGGATAGTTGATGTAATACAGATTCCCCTGCGTCTCGTGGTGCTCGGCCTCTTCGTCCGAGAGCGCGGTGAGGCAATGCGGGCACCAGTGGATCACGCGGTGGCCGCGGTAGATCAGCCCCTCGTCCCACAGCCGCACGAACACCTCGCGCACCGCGCGCGAGTAGTCCTCGTCCAGGGTGAAACGCAGCCGCGTCCAGTCGCACGAACAGCCGATCACCTTGAGCTGCTCGAGGATCGTGTTGCCCGTCTTCTTGACGAAGCACCACACCTCTTCGACGAACTGCTCGCGCCCCAGGTCGAACCGGGTTTTGCCATCTTTGGCCAGTCGCTTCTCGACGACGTTCTGCGTCGCGATCCCGGCGTGATCGGTGCCCGGGAGCCACTCGGCGGCGCGGCCGCGCATCCGCTCGAAGCGGATCAGCACATCCTGGATCACGTTGTTCAAGGCGTGACCGACGTGCAGGATGTCCGTGACATTCGGGGGCGGGATGACGATGACGTACGGCTCGGCGCCCGCGCGCGGCTGGAACACGCCGGCGGCGAGCCAGCGCTTGTAGATGGCGGGTTCTACGGGCCGCGGATCGTATGCCATTCCTTAATATAGAAGCGCCCACTAGAATATCGTCCAATGACATTTCCCCGGTCTGCGCCATCCGATGAGACACTGCCGCCCGGCCGAGTCGTGCGCTGGGTCTTGCTCGCGGGCGTGATTCTGTTTGCGGTGGGACTCTACTTCCGGTTCGGTGTGCACACGCCGCCGATGGGCATCACGCCGGCCGGGACCGATACGACGTCGACTCCTTAGACATGCCTCCTTCCGAGATTCAGGTCGTCCTGCCGGACGGGAGCAAGAAGGCCCTGCCGGCGGGCGCGACGGGCGCTGACCTGGCCAAGGCGATCGGCCCGGGCCTCGCCAAGGCCGCGCTCGCCATCCGGGTGAACGGCGACGTGCGCGACTTGCAACGTCCGGTCCCCGACGGCGCCACCGTCTCGATCCTCACCAACAAGGATCCGCAGGCGCTCGACGTGCTGCGCCACTCCTCCGCGCACGCGCTGGCGACGGCGGTGCGGCAGCTCTTTCCGCAGGCCCAGATCGGCTTTGGCCCGCCGATCGAGGACGGGTTTTACTACGACTTCGATATTGGCCGCCCGTTTACTCCGGAAGACATCGAGGCCATCGAGAAGAAGATGGCCGAGGTCGTGAAGGCTGATTATCCCTTCGCGCGAGAAGAGGTGAGTAGAGAAGAGGCAAAACGGCGCTTCAAGGATGATCCCTTGAAGCTCGAGAGAATTGATGATTTGGGTGCTGATGAAATCATCTCTGTCTATACGGACGGCCCGTTCGTCGATCTGTGCCGCGGGCCGCACGTCCCCTCGACCGGCAAGATCCAGCATTTCAAGCTGCTGCACGCGGCGGGGGCGTATTGGCGCGGCGATGAGCGGCGCCAGATGCTCCAGCGCATCTACGGCACGGCGTGGTTCACCAAGGAAGCGCTGGAGCAGTACATCACCCGGCTCGAGGAAGCGCGGAAGCGCGACCATCGCAGAGTAGGTCGCGAGCTCGACCTCTTCATGTTCCATCACTGGGCTCCGGGCGTGCCGTTTTGGACCGCGCGCGGGACCACGATGATCCGGGAGCTGAACGAGTATCTGCGCGAGCTGATGCGTGACGGGTACCAGGAGGTCAAAACGCCCCTGATGTACAACAAGGGGCTGTGGGAGCAGTCGGGTCATTGGGGCAAGTACCAGGAGAACATGTTCCTGGTGCTCAACAAGGAAACGGGCGAGCACGACTTTTCGCTGAAGCCGATGAACTGCCCGTCGCACTACCTGTTGTATTCAGGCGGGAAGCATTCCTATCGCGAGCTGCCGCTGCGCATGGCCACGTTCGACATGCTGCACCGCAACGAAGTGTCGGGCGCGCTCGCGGGGCTCACCCGCGTGCGGCAGTTCCAGCAGGATGACTGCCACATCTTCCTGATGGAAAAGCAGATTGCGCAGGAGGTGAAGCGGCATGCCGACTTCATCCTCGGCTTCTACAAGACGTTCGACCTGAAGGCTGAGCTGCGCTTCTGCACTCGCCCGCCGATGCGCGTGGGTGACGATGCGATGTGGGACCGCGCCGAAGCCGGTCTCAAGGCGGCGCTCGATTCCACGGGACTCCCGTATCAGACCAACCCCGGTGACGGTGCGTTCTACGGCCCGAAGATCGACTTCCACGTCGCCGACTCGATCGGCCGGACATGGCAGCTCGGCACCATTCAGCTGGATTATGCCGCGCCGGAGCGGTTCAGCCTCATCTACGTGGGCGAAGACAACGCCGAGCACCGCCCGGTGGTAATGCACCGCGCCGTGTGCGGCTCGTTCGAGCGGTTCATGGGAATCCTCATCGAGCACTTCGCCGGTGCGTTCCCGCTGTGGCTCGCGCCCGAGCAGGTGCGCGTGATGTCGATCGCCGATGGCCAGATGGCCGCCGCGCGCGCGGTGCACGAGACACTGCGCCAGGCCGGCATTCGCTCGCATCTCGACGAGCGTTCCGAGACGCTCAACTACAAGATCCGCGACGCCGAGACGCACAAGGTGCCGTACATGGCGGTGGTAGGGCAACGGGAGGCGGAGGCCAAGTCGGTCGCGGTGCGCGGCCGGGGAGCAGGAAACAAGCAGGTCGTAATGCCGGTTAGCGAGTTTGTGGAGAAGCTCAAAGAAGAGGTACACAGTAGGAGTCTCAAGCCGCTAATTTGAATCGATGACTGACGTCACCACGCCCGTAATTCTCTCCGCCTGCCGCACGCCGATTGGCAAATACCTCGGCGGGCTTTCGTCATTGCCGGGGCCGAAGCTCGGCGCGCTCGTCATCCGCGAGGCCATGCGCCGAGCCGCCGTGCCCGACGACGTGGTGGACGAAGTCATCATGGGCAACGTGCTCCACGGCGGGGAAGGCCAGGCGCCGGCGCGGCAGGCCGCGATTCATGCCGGGCTGCCCGGCACGATCCCCGCGCTGACGATCAACAAGGTCTGCGGCTCGGGGCTCAAGGCGGTGATGCTCGCGGCGCAGGCGATCAAAGCGGGCGACGAACAGTGCATCGTCGCGGGCGGCTTCGAGTCGATGTCGAACGCGCCGCACTACGTCTACGGCATGCGCGGCGGGATCAGGGTGGGGAACCGCGAGCTGGTCGACGGCATGATTCGCGACGGGCTGTGGGATTCGTTCTCCAACACCCACATGGGCAACCTTGCCGAGTACACGGCGAAAAAGGCCGGCATCTCTCGTCGTGAACAAGACGAGTTTGCGCTGAAGAGCCATCAGAAGGCCGTGAAGGCGATGGAGTCGTGCTTCTTCAAGGCTGAAATCGTGCCGGTCGATAAAGTCGAGAAAGACGAGAGCCCGCGGGCCGACACGTCACTCGAGAAGCTCGCGGCGCTGAAGCCGACGTTTGAAAAGGACGGCACCGTGACAGCGGGCAACGCGCCGAGCCTGAACGACGGCGCGAGCGCGCTCGTCGTGACGTCGCTCGCATTTGCCAAAGCGCACGGCGTGAAACCCATCGCAAAGATCACCGGCTATGCGACGGGCGGCGGCGAACCGAAGGAGCTGTTCTTTGCGCCGATCGTTGCCGTGCAGAATCTGATGAAGAAGACCGGCGCCAAGATCTCCGACTACGATCTCATCGAAGCGAACGAAGCGTTCGCGGTCCAGGCGCTCGTCGACGGCAAAGCCCTCGGCTGGGATTGGGCGCGCCTGAACGTGCATGGCGGCGCCATTGCGCTGGGACATCCGATTGGCGCGTCCGGCGCGCGCGTGCTGACGACGCTCCTGTATGCATTGAAGCAATACGGCAAGAAAACCGGTCTCGCCACACTGTGCCTCGGTGGCGGGAATGCAGTGGCCCTTTCCGTGGAGATGATCTAAATGGAACGAGCACTGGTCATTGATAATTCGACATTGATCATTCGCCGCGCCGCCGCAGTAGTTCTCGGGGCGCTCGTCGTTGCAGGCGCGGCGCAGGTATCGATTCCGCTTCCGGGCACTCCAGTTCCCATGACACTGCAGCCGATGGCGGTGCTGCTCGTCGGCGGGCTGCTCGGCGCGCGGCTCGGCGCGCTCAGCATGATCCTGTATCTGGCAATGGGTGCGGCCGGCCTGCCGGTCTTCACGCCGACGGTGCCGATCTACGGGATCGCGCGGCTGTTCGGGCCGACGGGTGGGTACTTGCTCGCTTACCCGATCGCTGCCTACGCAGTAGGTGCATTTGTTCCCCCTCTCCGCACCGCGGAGAGGGGGTCAGGGGGTGAGGACTGGCTACGGGCGGCGCTGGGTGTAGTGGCCGGCATCGTCCTGATCCACCTCGGCGGTCTCGCGCAGCTCGCCATCATCACCGGCACCATCACGACCGCGGCGCAGCTCGCGACGTGGCCATTCCTGCTGGGTGACCTGCTCAAGATCGCCGTCCTGGTGCCGGTCCTGGCCAGGCTCACTCCAACGACTCGCGCGCGCCTCTAATGGCGCGCGTTTCGTTTGAGGATGTGAAGCGCGTCGCCATCGCGCTGGGCTGGATCGCGCTCTACGCCGCGATCGGGATCGGGCTCACGATCGGCATCTCGGAGCTCGTGCCGGGATGGGGCGGGCCGGCGTGGTTCGTGTTCCGCAGCGGCGCCTATGAAGTCATCGCGTTCGTTATCGCGACACTCGTCGTGGGCAAATTGCTCAACAAGTACTCGTGGGATCGCATGGGCTGGCACACCCAGCCGAGCGGGGGGGGGCTTTGGCAACGCCTGTTCCGCGGCGTCGGCCTCGGTGCGCTCATGGCGGCGCTCGCGATCGGCCTCGCGTTCGTGTTCGATCACACCAGGGTGCACCGCACCAATGACCTGGTGTACTGGCCGCAGGTCGTCCTGCCCCTGGGCCTCGGCCTGATCCTCGCGGCGCTCGGCGAAGAGCTGATGTTCCGCGGCTACCCGCTGCGTCGGCTCGCCGACGCGATCGGCGCGCTGCCCGCGATGCTGATCCTCGCGCTGCTGTTCGGCTTCGCGCACGCGCGGAACCCCAACGCCACGTTCTTCAGCACGGTGAACGTCGCGCTCGCCGCGGTCTGGCTCTCGTTCGCGTTCTTTTCGGCGGGCGGCATGGCGCTCGCCTGGGGCCTGCACTTCGGCTGGAACGCCGCCCTGTCGATCCTGTTCGACGCGCCGGTCTCGGGCTTCACCTTCGGCGTCCCCGCCGTCGAGTACACGCCGGGCCGCCACGCCTGGGTAGACGGCGGCCCGTTCGGTCCCGAAGGCGGCATCGTCGCGACGATCGTCCTCATCGCCGGCACGATCGCCGTGATCGGCTCGCGCTGGAAACAGCCGCGCACCTGGCTCGCCGGATGAGCAAAGTGGCCGTGGTGGGCGCCGGGACGATGGGGAACGGTATCGCGCACACGTTTGCGCAGCATGGCTGGGAGACTGTCCTTATCGACGTTTCGGATGACGCACTCGGCCGCGGGCTTGCGACAATCAAGAAAAACCTGGAGCGCCTGGAGAAGAAGGGAGCCGTGAGCCGGGAGCAGGGAGCCGAGACGCTTGCGCGCATCAAAACGAGCACGTCACTCGAAGCGGCACGGGATGCTGAAATCGTCGTCGAAGCCGCGACCGAGAATCCCAAGATCAAGTTCGAGCTTTTCACCGCCCTCGACCGCCTTTGCCCGCCCTCGACCGTCCTTGCGAGCAACACCTCCTCCATTTCCATCACCGAGATCGCCAAGCAGACCGACAGGCCGGCCAAGGTGATCGGCATGCACTTCATGAATCCGGTGCCGTTGATGCCGCTGGTGGAGGTGGTAAAGGGGCAGGAGACTGGGGACGGGTGCGTCACGCAGGTCGTGGAGATTGCGAAGGCGCTCGGCAAGACTCCGGTGGTGGTCAACGACGCGCCCGGCTTCGTGTCGAATCGCGTGCTGATGCCGATGATCAACGAGGCGATCCTGTGCGTGCAGGAAGGCGTCGCCACCGCTGAAGCGGTCGATCAGGTGATGACGCTCGGCATGAAGCATCCGCTCGGCCCCCTGGCGCTCGCCGACCTCATCGGGCTCGACGTCTGCCTCGCGATTCTCGAAGTCATGGTCGAAGGCTTTGCCGATACCAAGTACCGGCCCGCTCGACTGCTCAAGGAGATGGTCGCGTCAGGACGACTCGGTAGAAAATCGGGCGTGGGGTTCTATGTCTACCGCGATTGACGTCCGCGAGCAGGTCGTCGAGCTGGCGCGCGAGTTCGCGCGCGAGAAGATCGAGCCGTTCGCCGCCGAGTGGGATCGTACGAGCCATTTCCCGCGCGACGTGATCGACGAGCTCGGCAAGCTCGGCTTTCTGGGGATGTGCACGCCGGAAGAGTACGACGGCATGGCGCTCGACTCGGTGACGTATTTGATGGTGTTGGAAGAGCTCTCTGCCGCCGACGCCGCCTTTGCCGTCTCTGTCGGCATCCACAACGCGATCCCGACGACGATGCTGGTGAAGCACGGCACGCCGGAGCAGAAGGAGCGCTGGCTGAAGCCCATGGCGCGCGGCGAGCTGCTCGCGGGCTTCGCGCTGTCGGAAGCGGAGGCGGGCTCGGACGCGGCGTCGCTCGCCGCGCAGGCGACGAAGGACGGGAAGGATTGGGTGCTGAACGGCGCCAAGGCGTGGGCGACGAATTCCGGCACGGCCGATCTCATGATGATCATGGTGCGCACCGATCAGCCGAACGCGCGGCGCGGCGCCAAGGGGATCTCGACCTTCATCGTCCCGACTGATTCAAAGGGATACAAAGCGGCGAAGCCCGAGGACAAGATGGGTCTCAGGGCGTCGAATACCGCCGGCATCGCATTGACCGACCTGCGCCTCTCCAAGGACCAGATGCTGGGCGAAGAGGGCATGGGGTTCGTGTACGCGATGGAGGGGCTCGACGCTGGAAGGCTCGGGATTGGGGCGCAGGGAGTAGGAATTGCGCGGAAAGCCCTCGAGCTTTCGCTCAAGTACTGCGCCGAGCGGCGCCAGTTCGACAAGGCGATCGAGGACTTCCAGGCGGTGCAGTTCAAGCTGGCCGACATGGCGACGCGGATCGAGGCGGCGCGGGCGCTGGCGCATCGCGCGGCGGCCCGGAAGGATGCCGGCGAGGACGTCACGCTGTACGCCAGCATGGCCAAGCTGTTCGCGTCCGAGACGGCGATGTGGGTTACGACACAGGCGATTCAGCTGTTCGGGGGCTATGGTTACATGCGAGATTTCCCCGTGGAGAAACTCTTTCGCGATGCGAAGGTCACGGAGATCTATGAAGGCACGAGTGAAATCCAGCGGATCGTTATCTCTCGATCGCTCCGTCAAGGCTGAGCCGTCGAGCGCGCTGTTCGCGCTGCTCGAGGAGCACCAGCACGAGCAGGTGTCGCTCGTCTACGAGCCGTCGTCGGGCTATCGCGGCATCATCGCGATTCACGACACGACGCTCGGTCCCGCGCTCGGCGGCACGCGGTTCTGGAATTACAAGAACGATCGCGACGCCCTCATCGACTGCTTGCGGCTCGCGCGCGGCATGACGTACAAGGCCGCGGTCGCGGGGCTCAACCTGGGCGGCGGCAAGAGCGTCATCATCGGCGACAACAAGATCCGCAATCGCGAGCCGATCTTCCGCGCGCACGGGCGACACGTGAAGGCGCTCGGCGGCCGCTACATCACCGCCGAAGACGTCGGCACGTCGGTCGGCGACATGGAGTTCATCAAGGCTGAAACGGATCATGTGACGGGCTTGATCGGAAAATCGGGCGACCCGTCTCCCGTTACGGCGTTCGGCGTGTATCGCGGCATCAAGGCGTGCGCCAAGCATCGCTACGGCGACGATTCGCTCAAGGGCAAGACGGTGGCGATTCAGGGCTGCGGCCACGTCGGCTACTACCTGGCCGATCTTCTATATAAGGAAGGGGCGCAGCTGATCGCGACCGATATCGACGCCGCCAAGCTCAAGGCGGTGGTCGACGACTTCCGCGCCACGGCGGTCGGCGCGGAGGAGATCTACAGCGCCGAGGCCAACATCTTCGCGCCGTGCGCGCTCGGCGGGATCATCAACGATCAGACGATCGGCCAGCTCAAGGTCGAGATCGTTTCCGGCGGCGCGAACAATCAGCTCGCCGAGGAGCGGCATGGCGACATGCTGGAGGAGCGCAGCATCACGTACGCGCCCGACTATGTCATCAACGCCGGCGGGTTAGTGAATGTGAATGCCGAGCTGGAGGGGTGGACGATGGAGCGCGCGCGCAACAAGGCTGGCGAGATCTACGACACCATTCTGATGGTATTCGACATTGCGGCGGAGGAGGGGATCCCGAGCTATAAGGCCGCGGATCGCCTTGCCGAGAGACGGATCGCTGCGATTGCGAAGGTGAGGCAGAACTTTGTCTGAGAAGATCTTTGTAGGCGCAGACCACGTCGGGTTTAACCTCAAGAACCGGCTCGTTACCGAGCTCAAGAAGATGGGCTACGAGCCGATCGACGTGGGCCCCAAGAAACTCGACCCTGCGGACGACTATCCCGACTATGCCAAGCCCGTGGCCAAGGCCGTGAGCAGCGGGGAAGTGCAGCGCGGAGTACTCACGTGTGGTACAGGGTTGGGCATGTCGTATGCGGCCAACCGCTTCCCGCACGTCCGGGCGGCGCTGGCATGGAATGAGCAGGTAGCGGAGCTGTCGCGCGAGCATGGGAATTCGAATGTCCTCGTGCTGCCGGCCCAGTTTCTTACGGAGGAGCAGGGCGTGAACATCCTGCACAAGTGGCTGGAGACCTCATTCGAAGGCGGGCGCCACGAGCGCCGCGTGGAGAAAATCGACCAGTGACCGACCGTCAGGCACCGCTCTCCGACGTCGATCCGAAAATCGCCGCGCTCATAAAGCAGGAAGTCGCGCGACAAGAGCACGGCTTAGAGCTCATCGCCTCCGAGAATTTCGTGTCAGTCGCCGTGCTCGAAGCCATGGGCACCGCGCTCACCAACAAGTACGCCGAGGGATTGCCGGGGAAGCGGTATTACGGCGGCTGCGAGGTGGTCGATCAGGTCGAGCAGCTGGCGATCGACCGGGCGAAGCAGTTGTTCGGCGCCGAGCATGCGAATGTGCAGCCGCATTCGGGGGCGCAGGCGAACATGGCGGCCTATCTCGCGGTCGCCAAGTTCGGCGACACGCTGCTCGGCCTGGCGCTGCCGCATGGCGGCCATCTCACGCACGGCTCGCCCGTCAATTTCTCGGGCACGCTGTTCAAGCCGGCGGCGTATCACGTACGCGAGGAGACCGGGCGGATCGATTACGACGAAGTACGCGAGGTCGCGAAGAAGGAGAAGCCAAAGATCTTGATCGGCGGCGGCAGCGCCTATGCGCGAATCGTCGATTTTGCCGCGCTGCGCTCGATCGCCGATGAGGTGGACGCCGTGCTGGTGGTCGATATGGCGCATTTCGCGGGGCTCGTGGCTGGCGGTGTCTACCCGTCGCCCGTCCCTCACGCCCAAATCGTCACGACCACCACGCATAAGACGTTGCGCGGCCCGCGCGGCGGCATGATTCTGTGCAACACGGAGCTGGCGAAGGCGGTTGATAAGCAGGTTTTCCCGGGGACGCAGGGTGGGCCGCTCGAGCATGTGATCGCGGCCAAGGCTGTAGCACTACTCGAGGCGTCGCAGCCGGACTTCAAGCAGTACGCGAAGGACGTCGTGGTGAACGCGCAGGCGCTCGCGAACGCGCTGATCGCGCGCGGTTATGCGATCGTGTCGGGCGGGACGGACAGCCATCTGATGCTCGTCGATCTGCGCAAGAAGAACATCACGGGGAAGGATGCCGAGCAGCTGCTCGACCGGGCGGCGATCACGGTGAACAAGAACACGATTCCGGGCGATCCGCAGAGTCCGTTTGTGACGAGCGGCATTCGGCTCGGCACGCCGGCCGTCACGACCCGAGGGTTCGGAGTCGAGGAGATGGAGCGGGTGGCGGAGTTGATCGACACGGTCTTGGTGAAGCGGGATGAGGCGACGGTGGCGAAAGTGAAGCAGGAGGTGCGGGAGATGGTGGAGGAGTTTCCGTTGTATGCGAAGGGGGTGGGGGTGTCCACCTAGTTCGCAGCACGTGAAGCGCACTCACGAAACGCAACGAAACCAACCCTATCTCACACTCTCCAGGCCCGCAGGGAGAGTGTGAGGCGAGTAGTCAGTCAAGTACTAGCAAGCAGCTCCCCCGCCTTGTTGAAGAAGCCCATTAGATCTGTCCCCTCGATGTCTTTTAGATCCATAGCCCGTGCAATTGCTCGACTATTTCCCTTAGGGTTGAGTCCCAATTGCTTAACAACAGGAACATCGTGATCGAGAGACTCCAGCTCGCTGGGGATCTGCTTACCGAATACTTTTCGGAGAGCGGCGAGGGTAAAGTAGTTCTCGATCGCTCTCCGTTTCAGCCGAACGACCGGGATCTTGTACTGCGCGCATTTTGCCTCGAACTTCTCGCGAACACCCTTGCTCCCCGGATCTTGATCGAGCAACGCGATCATTCGATAGTGTTCTGCAAAGACTGACAGATCTAGCTGGTCCATGATGTCGCCACCAAGCGGCCAAACCTTTATCGCGAACTTTTCCCAGAGTCCAAGTTTCACCAAAAACTCTTCAACAATGGGGGCATCCTTCGGGCCTTCAACGAGTATGACTAGATCCGAGACTAGGTTATCTGTCACCGCGTAACCCAGATCACTCAGAATGCGAGCTCTTCCCGTGGCATCATCAATTACCACCTTGTCGCCGCTATAACTTGTGAACAAGACCCGATCTACGAATGCTCCGTCCAGGAAGACGTTTGAATGAGTCGTCAGGAAGAATTGCTTTGAGTGTTGTTCACGCAAAAATGACAAGAGCCGCCTTTGCATATCGGGGTGCACGTGACTTTCTGGCTCCTCAATGAGTACCAGGTTCCACTTCGGATGAACAGCGAAGTAGAGGATCAAGAGAACATCAATCAAGCCCCGACCGCACGCAGCAGCTTCTCTTAAAGTTCCTTGACTTGTGCCAAAGAAAAGCGCGATCTGATTATTTCTGTTTGGCTGAATGACGAACCCGAAGCCGGATGTGACCCTAGTAAAAGCGCTTTGAATCGTGTTGTAAGTGGCGAGGTCGGAGCCGCTGTACTGGTTCTTTGCAAAATGCAGGTAATTGATCAAGCCCGGTCCGCTAGGCTGTACTTCTTGTGACGTATTGATATTGATTGACAGTTCCGGCTCTCTGAGCGGTGGAATGAGAACGGACAGAGGGTAGTTAGGAAGCAGCCCTTCAAGCGTCTTAGTGATTGCTCCGGGATGCCAAGCCCATCTCTTCAGGATTTCGTTCGACTGATACCGCTTCATTAACTCGCCCTCAAGAACGGTGCCTTGATTCTTGAACCAGACGTTTCGCACCTGCAACGCTCCTTCGACGATCGATCGCATTATGTGTCGATGTGGAGTGTGTTGAACCGTGTTGTCTGCCGATACTCGAATTTGTTGAATATCCTCCTCTGTCAGTTTTCTCCCTACAAAGCAGTCTTCCCTCCGATTGAGCGCCTCAAGCACCGTCGATTTACCACTGTTATTCTTGCCACAGATAATGTTGATGCCGCCCAATCCATGGAACTCCGATTGCGACAGCCCTTTATGTGCATTGGTGAAGATGTCTGTTATCACGTAGCTGACCCTCGCGTTGATCAGGCAGGCACACGATCAAGGTCGACGTTGTGCGACCTTGGAGACTGCTGTTGACCGAGTTCTTGGCTTCGGCTCGCTGGCTCAGCGCAGGAAAGCGCTACCGTCAGCGTAACGAGTTGTGCTCAGGCGCACCATGCTGCCGCAAATCCGCCCTAAAGTGCCGCAAAAACGCCCTAGTAATCCGCCTACGTCCGTGGAACCATCAACGGCGAGTAATAGTGATCCCAGAAACGTCATCGGGACACCTTATTGCCTCTGGATGATGCACTAATCGGGCGGCTGCTTAACGCAATTGAGGCCGACCAACTCGTCTTTTTGTGCGGGGCTGGCCTGTCCATACCGGCCCCGAGCTTTCTCATGTCTGCCGTCCAGGTTTCACGAGCTTGTTATGACAGACAGGCCGCGATCGAGGGACTTAACCCGGCACTCAGGGAAGATCTTGCCGCTCTCGCGGGCTTGTTTTACGCGCGGGGCGATTTTGCAACGGTGTTTCTAAACCTTGTCCCGTGGAATGACTTTGTCGGGCCGCCGAACTCAGGTCACGCAGCGATAGCCGATCTTCTGGTCAGCAGGGCCGCCCATGCCGCCCTTTCAGCGAACTTTGATACGTTGATCGAAAGGTGGGCAGAGGACCGTAAAATTGCTCTTCGCGGAGCGCTGACCGGACAAGAAGCCATCTCATTCGTCGGTACGGCGAATCCACTGCTCAAATTCCATGGCTGTTTGGCGCGTTCTCGTGAGACCACAATTTGGACTCTAGCTCAACTCACGGATCCAGTGATTCAACCTCGAGTAACAAGTTGCTCACAATGGATTAATCTGCATCTACCAGGAAAGCATCTCGTGGTCGCAGGGTTTTGGAGTGACTGGGGCTACCTAAACGATGTACTCGCCGCTGCATTGACTATTACGAATGCGCAGTCGGTCACGGTCATCGACCCAAGTCCGAGCGCTGTGCTGGCGGCTAAAGCCCCTCTACTGTGGGCCAGGCTTCACGACTTGAGTGGTCGATTCGAGCATATTCCCGAGTCAAGCGAGACAGCACTCGATCAGCTTAGAACGGCATATTCAAGGGCTTGGACGAGGCGCTTCTTCACACTCGGTGCGGCGGTTGCTGCACAAAAGGGCCTCCACGTACCCCCATCGCCCTTTGAGACCTTGAATGGTGACGCTCTATACGACGTGCGTCGAGATGCAGAAGGCGAGCCTTATTCTAGGGCCTCGACGCACAAATCACCTCCGCAAGGCGCCGCTCAAGCGGCGTTCCTGTACGTGCTGATGGTGAATGCCGGAGCCACACCGGAAGGACCGTGGCTCAGCCATCATGGCCGCTCAATTCGGATAATAAATGGAGCGGGTCGTGAACTTGCGCAGGTGAGGGAAAGCTACAAGGAGCCGGGAACCGTCCCTGCCGCCGAGATAATTGTATGTGCGGGAGCGCTGGATTTCGGTGTGCCAGCACGAGTGGTACCAAGCGGGAGGGGGGCGAGCACGGTTAGACCCGCTCCGGGTGGCTCCTCAGTCTGGTGGACCTTCGATCAGGCGAAGACAGCACTCGGAATATGATTGACTTGCTTTCTGTAATTCAGAGCTCGCTTCAAAACGCCGACTACAGGACTCGCTTGGTGTCGTCCGAGCGATCACCCGTTGTGTGTTTCGAAGATGATAGTCTCCTCGGTTTTGGCTGCATCTTTGCCGACCCACAGGAGCTGTTAGCGAAATGGAGAGAGATGGAAACCGCCCTCCTGGCGCGATACGCCGCGGGTTTTCGCCGAGCAGGAGATAAAGCATGGAATGTGTACATGGTCTTTGCGTGTGGGACGAAGGGCGACGCTATGGAAACGCGTCAGATAAGATGGATCGAAGAGGACTTGGAGCGGACACGAAAAATAGCCGCAATCGATCTGGCCACGCGGGAAGATGTCATCAGAGCTCTGCTGCCGCTGTTACCTCTTCAGTATCGACCCATGCTCCGACCCGAGGACGCCGCGGAGCGTCTGAAGTCTCGAATTCAGAACATTGCTCCCGCGATAACGCAGGTCCTATTGGATCCAGCCGTATCCACTGATGAAGTGCTGAAAACGCTAAGGGGCTCGTTGTGAGAGTGCAATTCGTTGAACTGGAAGGTTTCCGTGGTTTCAAGGAGCGGACTCGATTCGACATTCCACCCGGGTTCGCCGTGCTAACGGGCCGCAATGGCTCCGGTAAGAGCACCGTGCTGGACGCCATCGATTTTGCGCTCACTGGGACGATCAACAAGTACTCTGTTAGGACAGCAAAGGTCGGTGGCTTGGACGAGCACATCTGGTGGGTTGGTGAGGGAAAGGCTTCAGCTCACTACGTTGCCGTTGGCTTTTCGGACGACGACCAGTCCGAGTTTGTCGTTACACGAAGGCGGGACGGCGGCTTGGATGCGTCGGACCGAGAGGTTATGGCACGGCTGTGCGATAGTCACGCGCCAGCTAACGTGTGGTCGAACACGTTTGTTCAAACCAGCCTAATTAGGGATGAAACAATCTCAGCGTTGAGTATGGACCTCCCCGAACAGGCTCGAGCGGCGGCGGTTCGGGACGCCATTGGCACGATGTTGGGTCCGGATGAGGCGAAGCGAACTGCAAGCCTGCTTGATTCTGCTGAGGCCCTAAGCAAGGAGCAGAGCAAGCGTGTTCTTCAAGCGCAATTTGAACTCAGTCGTGCTCTCTCTGGTCTCACAGAGGCCCGGAGCCTACTCGAAGGGGAAAAGGATATCGCGGAGGCCGAACGAGTCATCCGCGCGATCATGCCAAATACCACCGATGAGCAGCTAACCACTGGCGAGGCTCTGCGGAACGAAATCGCCGAGCGGAAGCGACGCGCGGCTACTCTTGGGGATCTAGTCGCTCGCGCAGATGAAATCGTGTCCAGGCGTGCTCACGTCGAATCTGAAGCGTTTCTGGTGGGGAAGAATACTGCTTTGGAGAAGCTTGCCAACGTGCGGCGCCTTCTTGAAAGCTCAAGGCGAGCGCTCGACAACGCCAGTAGCCTAGAAAGCCTTGCCAATTACCGAAATAACTTTGCTCATCGCATGGCCACGCTCTTGGATGTCGGTGAAGCTGTTGGTCTGCTGGATGGTCATTGCCCGCTGTGTGCCGCACCCCGTACTCCAGAAGAATTTCTACTCGCCATCCGAAGCTCGCGTTTGGGTGTCTCGCGCGAGCGCACAGCCGGTCAGGACGTTCAACGTGAGCGAGATAGTTTGAGTAACGCGGTCAGGAGCGCGGCAGCGGCAGTTCTAGACGCAGAGAGCGAGCTCAATGTTCTCGAAGAGGAAGAGCATCGACTCATCCTCGACGAGGCTCGATTATTTCGCGAACTTCAGGAGTTAGGTCAAGAAGGGAGTTCTCTTGATCTCGATCGCCTTCGGAATAACCTGCTGCAGAATCGGGAGGAGACAGCGCGATTGGAACACGCGATGTTTGTTCTTGAATCCTCAACAGCACATGATCGGGTGATGACGCTCGAAGCGCGGACCGTCCAGCTACGGGACCAACTAGAGAGAGAAAATGGAGACCTGGCCGCGACCGAAAGAGTTGTTGAAATAGCACGTCGTCTAGATCGCGCCGTGAAAGAAGTAGCGAACCAGCTCCTTTCAGAGCAATTCGATACAGTATTACCACTCTTGAAAGAGTTATACCAGCGACTCCGACCCCATGCCGAGTGGTCGGAGATTGATACGGACTTTGGCGGGCATGTGCGTGCTTCCTTGAACTTCACCGTGGGAGATGGAGTCAATCCACAGTTTCTTTTCAGTAGCGGTCAAAGGAGAGCCGCTGGGCTCGCTTTCTTACTGGCTATTCATCTCTCCAGACCTTGGTGCCGGTTGCACTCTCTGTTCTTGGATGATCCCGTCCAGCATATTGACGATTATCGAGCGTTGAATCTGGCCGAAGTACTATCGGCCATACGCAAGACGGACCGTCAAATCATAGTGGCGGTCGAAGATGCTGCCTTGGCGGATCTCCTCTGTAGACGTCTTCGAAGCAAAAGATTAGGCGAAGGACGGCGATTCGACCTTGGTACGTCCAAGACCGGCTCCGCGACGATTCAAGAAGCCTTCGATGTACCACCTTTACCATCGTGGGTACTAGAAACGGCCGAGTTGTCAGCCTGATCAATCGTATTCAACGGACCAACAACTCGATCTCGACATCTCAGCGGTAGACTTCCCCACTTCAAGAGTTGAAGGACATAAGAGACCTTCATGAGTTGTGAAGGACATAAGAGACCTTCATGGCTCACCTTCTAGCCCACCCGCGCTCTTCGCGGCAAGAAGGGCAGGCTTTCAGCGCACGGCAATCCGTGATCAACCCGCATTCAACTCGCCAGCCCCCCAAAACAGCGCTAGTCTCAACGCAGCCATCCCGCCCGGAGGGTCGTGGCATGCGCAAACTCAGCTCGGCAGTCCTCGCCCTGTGCTTCGCCGCCTCGGCACTCACCGCTCAAGCCAGTCTCCCAGATACCGCCTACACCACGGCGGCGGTCAGCCTCCGCGCGAAACCGGACCCCACCTCCCGCTCGCTCGGCCGACTCGCCGCCGAGACGCCCGTCCAGGTCGTCGCCTGCGAAAACGGGTGGTGTCAAACAGCGGTCAATGGGCTCAATGGATTCCTGCCCAGACTTTCGCTCTCCGCCGAGCCCAACGGCTCGTTCAAAGAGGGATCGGGTTATACCAACTCGAAAGGCAACCGCGTGCGCTCGCCGACGCGCACGCCGGACAATCAGCCGCCGGCCGGCGCGAGCGCGCAGTGCAGGGACGGGACCTACAGCTTCAGCCAGTCACGCCGAGGAACGTGCTCGCATCATGGGGGAGTGGCGAAGTGGCTGCCATGACGCTGCCGACCAACTGGCCGGGACTTATGCGCAACCTCCGGGTTTCGTTCCAGCTGTATGTGGCGGCATGCGCGGTCTCCTTCGTGTGCATGCTTCTCCCGGCCAGCGACATCGTCTGGATCACGTTCGAGGTCGTTGCAACGCTGTCCATCATCCTTGTCATCGCATCATTGGTTTTCGCATATCGCGTGCAGGCCGCACTGCACACGACGGGCCTGTCGCGCACCGGCGCATGGGTCGTGATCGCCGCGCCGATGATCCTTTCGACGTCGCTACGGAATTTTGGGTCGACGAACGGCGAGTACATCCTGTTTTGGCTTCTCTTCGCGATCACACCACTCGCCGTTCTCATGAACGCGAACCGGGTCGCGCGGCGAGTCGCGGCGGCAGACCAACCGGACGCCTCCGAATCTCCGACGCGATGAGCCCTTCAGGGCTCGCGCCTTCGCCGAGCCGGCGCTTTAGCGCACGGATACCCCCACCATTCGTTCACTTCTTGGTCTAATCGATGCGGTTCGGCTGCCAGAGGACGCTGATTGGGGAAGAATGGACCCGCACCGGCCCTTTGAGGAGGCTCATCGGAGACGAGTAGAGGCGCACGGACCCCTTGAGGAGGCTCATCGGAGACGAGTGGAGGCGCACGGGTCCTTTGAGGAGGCTCATCGGAGCCAGATGCTCGCTCACCGGAGCCAGATCCTCGCTCACCGCAGCCAGATGCTCGCTCACTGGAGCCAGATCCTCGCTCACCGGAGTCAGATGCTCGCTCACCGGCCAGTTGAGGACGCTCCCCGTGGAAAAATGGATGCTCACCGGCCACTTGAGGACGCTCATCGGTGAAGAATGGACAGTGATTGGCCGTCAGAGGACGCGCATTGGTGATCGAAGGGCGTGCAGCGGCGACCGAAAGGCGTGCAGCGGTGATCGAAGGACGTGCAGCGGTGACCGAAAGGCGTGCAGCGGTGATCGAGAGGCGTGCAGCGGTGATCGAAAGGCGTGCAGCGGTGATCGAGAGGCGTGCAGCGGTGATCGAAGGACGTGCAGCGGTGATCGAAGGACGTGCAGCGGTGATCGAAGGGCTGTCACCCGTCGATCCCACGAAAGAGCTCGTCATCCAGGGCCTCTATCGCTACGTGCGCAATCCGATGTACCTCGCCGTCAGCACAATCCTGCTCGGCGAGGCGCTGCTGGTGCGCTCGCGGGGGCTCTTGGGGTATTGGGTGATCTTCTTTGCTGCCGTCAACCTGTTCGTGATGGCGTACGAGGAACCGACGCTGCGCCGCCGGTTCGGGGAGTCGTACACGCGATACCAGGAGCGCGTCGGGCGCTGGCTGCCACGGATCGGAGCCTGAGCCGTTGTGACCTTTAGCGCGCCGGTCGTGTACAAACGCCGTCGCGTCGTACAGATATGAAGCAACCCTCTCGCGGTGCCATCCCCATGTCTCGCGCGCTTCTGGCCGTCGCAGCCATTGCCATCGTGTCCTGCAGCAATCCCTTCGGGCCGCTGTTCGACGGCAAGCCCTACGCCCTCACCCGCATCAATGAACAGCAAGTACCCTGGACCTCGCCGAGCGGCGGCTCGATCACGGGCGGGTGGATCAAGCTCGACAACGACACCCTCGCCGAGCGACACGAGGAGCTTGCCAACGGCCCCAGCACGGGCGCCTGGACAGTCAGCGGCCGCTACACACTGCGATTCGGCACGCTCATCATCGATTATCGCCCCGGCTGGCACGCCGGATTCGGTCCGTTGCATCCCGTCGATACGTTTTACGTTGCGGGCAACGGAGTCATCCTGCGAGAGACCAACTACTTGGCGCCCCTGGACTCGATGGTCCGCTATTTTGCTCGTCCGTAACGGACGCTTTAGCGCACGGATTCTCCACGAATTATGACGTTTTGGTGCGGCGTCAGAACTCCTTTGCGCCGGTCGTGTACAAAATTGCTCTACCCATGACCATGCCGCGTCGCATCGTCGCCGCCTCCGTCGCGCTGATCGTTACGGCCCTCGCCTCCCGCGTGTCTGCCCAAAACAAGGGTTGTGAAGAAACGCGCAACCCGAAGCAACTCCCGCCGGCCCGCGACATCCTCGATTCCGCCGATGCCATCCTCGAGCTGACGCAGGCCAACGTGCTGGCCGCCGACATGCGCTTCAGCTTGCTCTTCGAGGGGACCGACTCGTTTCCCCGCGTCCGGCTGCTCGAGACCACAGATCCCAAGGCCGCCATTGTGCTCCTGCGCTCCATTTGGCCGCAGAAACCTGCCGAGCCCTGGGCCGTGCGCGTCCACGTGGTGGGAGGGGCGACGCCATCGCTGAGCCTGGAACGATCGATCTACTGTCCCCCGACGCCGGAATCTGGACCGCCCTTTGGCACGCGTATCTCCGTCCAGATGAAGCCAGGGGATCGCAGACCGCCACCGGGCACCCAGCATATCGTGATCCGCGTCGAGGCGCTCATCGATGAAGGCGGCGTGCCGAGCAACGTCAGGATCATACAGTCTTCCGGCATGAGCGACGTCGACGCCGAGATCTTGAAGCTGTGGGAGGGTCGGCGGTTCCATCCCGCGCTCATCGACGGTGAACCGATTCGGGCGGTGTGGCGGGCCGACGGGCAATCGCCTCGCATGTAGGGTGTCTGTGGAACCTGACGGGTATTAACAGACTATTCGGAGAGTCACCATGCGCTCAATCGCCGTCACGATCGCGCTCATCGCAACTGCGGTATCCTCGTCGCCCCTGGCTGCACAACGGAAAGATTGCCAGGACACAAAGACTCCAGAACATCTGCCGCCCGTGAGCACGGTCGTCGACTCGGCTCGTGCGCTGACCGAGCTGGCAACGATCAGCGCCCCCGCCGGCATGCTGTTCAGTCTCGTGTTTCAGGATGGTGATTCGCTTCCACTCGTGCGGCCGCTCTACGAAACCGATCGAACCGCAGCCGCCATCATTGCCGGCCTAGTCCGGCCACAGCGGCCGGCGCACCTGTGGGGGATTCGTGTGCGGGTGGCGCAAGGACCCTCGTCCTTCTTGACCCTCGAGCGAGCAGTCTACTGTCCTCCGGCAGTTGTCGAGGGAAGCCTGAACGGGTTGAGGTTCGTCTCGATCCAAGTGCAGCCGGGGGATCGCGGGACCAGCAGCCCCCGCGGGCACGTCACCGTTCGTCTTGCGGTGCGCGTTTCGGACGACGGCGTGCCGCTCGCTGTCAACATCACGCAGTCCACCGGCTACCAGGAATTCGACGAGCAAATCTTGCAGCAATGGCGCGCGCTGCGGTTTCATCCCGCGGTGCTCGATGGCCTACCGGTTGAAGCCATGTACAAGACCGACGGGCAATCGCCTCGGATGTAACTTGGAGCGGGTCCGCATGCCCAAACTCGCTCGCGTCGTTCTCACCTTGTGGCTCTCTGCCGCCGCACTCTCCGCGCAAACGCCACGCGCGGGCTGGGAAATCGACACCTCGCATGCAGCGGTCGCCTTGGCGCTCCGCCCGATCAGCACAACTCCAGCATCCAGCTCCGCCGACACTCCCATCTTGATCGTGCGCTGCCGGGAATCCGGGCTCGAGCTGTACCTCGCGACGTGGTCGGCTCTCGACGGCGATCCAGGCGGCACGCCCGTCGGTATTCGCTGGGGCACCGCCGCGCCCCAGGACGCAAAATGGACGCGCTCGAAGGATCACACCGCGGTATTTGCACCAGACCCTCATGGTTTTCTCATGCAGCTCGTGGCAAACCCCGATCTGAGCGTGGAAGTCCATCCCGCGGGCGCCCCTCCCAAGGTGATCACGTTCGACGCGCGCGGACTCGATCGCCACATGCCGCGGCTCGACGCTGCCTGTCCGCCGCCCACGGAGTCCATCGCCGCCGCACCCGACTCGGTCACGATTGATTTAGGTGGCGGCAACATCCAGCGAGTCAGCAGAAATCAGGTCTTCATCGAATCGCGCATCGATCAGCACCCTCAACTTGTATCATGGCCCCCACCGCTATACCCTGACGCGATGCGGCAAGCCCACATCGAGGGGCGGGTGGTCATTCGGGCGATCATCGATACGACGGGACGAATCGAGCCAGCATCCGTGAAGATCCTGGAGAGCCCGAATCCCGCTTTCGATAAAGCGGCTCGCTTCGTTGTGCTTCACGCCTTCTACCGCCCAGCGCGGGTGCACGGGCGCGCAGTCCGTGTCCTCGTCAACATTCCCATCGATTTCAAAATCCCGCCGGGCGAGGTGCGTTCGATGCTCGAACCGAGCCGCCCGCCAGAATGAAACAGATCCTCCTGAGCCTCGCCGTCATCGTCGCAGTCAGCGCCGCATCCGCCAGCGCGCAACAGCGCGGATGCGCGGACACGCACTTCCCCAAGCATCTGCCGGCCGTCAACACGGTCCTCGACTCCGCGACTGTCGCCGCTGAGCTCGCGAAACTGCAGGGACCACGCATTGAGATGCGGTACGGCTTGTTCTTCAACGCCGGCGATTCGCTTCCCGTCATTCTCCCGTTGAGCGGAGGTCATGAGGTCATTCCGATCCTCAACCGTTCGCTCCGCCCGCAGAAGCCTTCCGACGTCTGGGCCGTTCGCGTCCATGTCGCGGTGGGTGGGGGCAACGCTCCGGTCCTCGCAATCGAGCGCGCGACGTACTGTCCTCCCGCGCCCGATACTCACATCGGAGGCAATCAGCAGACCAGCATGATGGTGCAAGTCGAGCCGGACGACCGCATGCCGCCGAGCGGGCGCGCGCGGATCCTCGTCGAGGTCAACGTCACGAAGAACGGCGTTCCGGTGCGCGTGCGGATCATCCAGTCCTCCGGCATCCGCGATCTGGACGAGCAAGTCCTGCGCGAGTTCCAGGTGAAGCGTTATCTCCCGGCGCTGCTCGAGGGCGTGCCGATCGACGGCGTCTTCCGCAACGACGGCTACTCACCGATGCGCTGAGGGTTCACCCACCTCTAACGTTCCTCCACTCCGCCGCACTGCGACTATTCCCGCAGCCCGGTACTCTATTCCAGTACCTCCAACGATCGGCTCGCAATGCCCGTCCTCGTCCGGCTTATGGTCGCCCTGATTTGCTTCCCCATCATCCACCGCCACGATCGTCCCGATAGCCTCTTTATCGCCCTCGGGACGAAGTACCCCGCGCTCGCGCACATCAATCTGCCCACGCCGAAAGGCGCCTCGGACGGCGAAGGCACCCTCATCGCGCCGCGGTGGGTGCTCACGGCGGCACACGTGGCCATGGAGGTTCGCAAGGGTCATGTCCTGGTGATTCACGGACAACGGGTCGCGGTGGATTCGATTGTGATTCACCCGTCATGGGAGGACGGCGGTCCGCACGACCTGGGCTTGCTGCGCCTCGCCGCGCCGATCACTGACGTGTCTCCGGCGCCGTTGTATCGCGACAGTACCGAGGTCGATCAGATGGTCGTGCTCCTGGGCTACGGCGACTACGGCACGGGCGAGAGCGGCCCGGTCGGCAACGATCACGTCGTCCGCGGTGCCACCAACCGCATCGATGAAGCCACCGCGGCGTGGCTCACGTTTCGGTTCGACGCACCGGGCGATCCGCGCGCCACCGAGCTCGAAGGAGTGAGCGGTCCGGGCGACAGCGGCGGCCCCGCGTTCATCGGCGAAGGCGCGGCCGCTCGACTCGCCGGCGTGTCGTCAGGACAGAGCTCGCGCGCCACAGGCGGCCGACGGGGACGCTACGGTGTGACGGAGTTCTACGTCCGGGTTTCGCGCTACGTCGCGTGGATTGAGAGCGTCACGGGACCGCTGGCGCGGTAACGCGGGACGCCGAGCCGCCTGTCACCGCCGCCACCACGCGCACTCCCGCCCGCCCCGCGATCACGATCGCCTGCTCGATGACGCCAAACGGTATGGTCGAGTCGGCTCTGAGATGGAGCACGCGATCCTCTGTCCGATCGCCATACAGGCGCCGCAGTTCACCCTCGAGCTCCGCGGGTGTTCGTGGCTGGCGGTAGTAGTAGTCCCGCTCGACCATCGCGCCCCACGCGTCGTCAACCGATAGCTCCATGAGGCCGCCGGTGTAGATGCGCAGAACGATCTCGTTCGAGTCTGCCGTGCGTGGATCGGCATGTGCCGCGATCGGAAGCGCGATTCTTCTGTTCGGGAACCATTGAAACGCGAGAACAATCAGAAGCACCATGAGCGTGAAGCCCATCCCCGGGATGAGGTTCGGATCGGCACGGTAGTACATGAGCCCGGCCTCGTGGGTGTTTTCCTCATGGTATCCCACGAGTGTGAGCGTGGACCGACGGGCGGATTACGAGACGATTACGGACGCGTGAGCGAGGTCCTCCGACTCGCGTTGCCCTGAAAAGGACCGTAGACTCCACTCGCTGACCTTTCTCCTGGAGCGCATATGAAAGCCCCCGCCGTCGTTCTTACCGCGTTCGCTGTTGCCGCTCTCGTCACTCCGTGTGCTGGTCAGTCCGTTCCTCCCGCGCTGCTCACGGCGATGCAGCAGCGCACCCTCGCGGTGCAACGCGCCGATGCCGCGACGTGGGACCGGCTGACGGCCGACAACTTCACCCTGGTGACGGCGGACGGCCGCCTGATGAACAAAGCCGACCGCCTCGCGGAAATCCGCGCCTCCAAGCCCGATACGACGGCAGTCCCGAAACCCGACCAGGAGACGGTGCAGATGTACGGCACCTCGGCCGTGCAGCGTACTCGGTTGCAGAACGCGTGGGTGACACTCTCCTGGGCTCGCGAGCGGAGCGGATGGCGCGTGACTGCGGCGCAGGTCACCCCGGCCGTCACGGACTCGGCCGCAGTCTGGCGCGCCGTCGCGGACGTCAACGCGCGCTTCAGCGCCGGGCTCAAGCAGGGCGATCCGGCCGCTGTCGCCGCCAACTTTACGAATGACGCAGTCCTCTTCGTCCCGAACACCCCCGCATTCCAGGGGCGTCTGGGGATCGAGGGGGGATTCATAGGGTTTTTCAGGCAGATGGCGGTGATCGACTTCAGGACGGCAACGCATGACATCATCATCACGCCCTGGTATGCGATCGAGCGCGGCACCTACCAAATGACGCAATCTCCCAAGGGCGGTGGCCTCGAGGTGGTCGATAACGGCAAGTACCTGGTGGTGTGGGAGCGGCAGGATGACGGCAGCTGGAAGATCAGCCGCGACATCTGGAACTCGGACCGCGCCGGCAGCATGTAATGAAATGGATCATCGCGCAGATCAAATGGATCATGCTGGTCACCGGCATTCTCACCGCGTCGATGTTCTACAACGCGATCGCGCCTCAGGCTGCGCTCCGCGCAAACTTCGGTCAAGGGCTCGACGGCCCGCTCGCCGAGCTGATCGTGCGGAACTGGGGTGTGCTCGTGGGCCTGGTGGGGCTCATGCTCATCTACGGCGCGTTCGTCCCGCCGGCGCGCCGGTTAGTACTCTCGGTCGCCGCCCTCAGTAAAGCCGCCTTCGTGGTGCTGCTCCTCACCGTTGGGCACGAGTACATCGGCCAACGGATCGGCATCGCGCTCTGGGTCGACTCGGCCGAGGCGCTGCTCTTCTTCGCGTATCTGTTGAGCACGCGGCATGCGCCGAGGCCGCAGAGGATGGGGGGTGCGCCGGTTCGGTGACGGGATTCGGCCCCGAGCCGTTTTTTCCGTGTCCTGAAGGACCGGCTCGGCCACTACGCGCGTCCTGAAGGACGCCGCACGCGTTCGTTTGGTTAGGACCTGTCGAAGCCGTTTGGTATCCTCGGCGCATGCCGTTCCGTTTCTACGGCCACCTCTCATGGACGACCTGGGCTCGCCTTCCCCTGATCGACCAGCAGGTCGCCAATTTCCTCGGTCCGTTCTTGCTCGCTGAGGCGAAACGGCACGGCGCGCGTGTCGTGGAGATCGGCGTCGTGAGTGACCACGTACACCTGCTCCTTGAGCTCCCACCGGTTTACGACGCGCCCCGGCTGGTCCAGGGTCTCAAGGGCGCCAGTGCGCGACTCGCCAACCGCGACGGCCACGCTTCCCGCGGAGGGCTTCGCTGGGAAAAGGGCTACGACTTTCGGTCGGTGGGGCTCCGTCAGCTGGCTGGAGTCACCGCGTATGTTCGGGACCAGGAACGGAAGCACGGGCCGCCGGGCACGAAGAGGCGATGAGCCCTTCAGGGCTCGCGTACTAGCCGAGCCGGCCCTTTAGGGCACGGATAAACCACGGCTCGTCGCTTCAGATCTCACGCGTCGGGTCCGCAGACCTTAAGGAGAAGGGCAATTATGACGTTTGGAGCGGGGGTGCCTACCCAACCCGCGCCCCCTGGTGTAGCAGTTAGTCGACCCGAGCTCGCATAGGCCGCCCCCATGCGCAGGTCCATCGCTGCCGCCGTCATCGTCATCGTCATCGCGAGCCTAGTCCCACCGCCTCTCGTCGCGCAGGACGGGTCATCCGCCGCCGTTGCCCGCTGTTCCTTCGATACCGCCGCGCACCTGCGGCCCGATTCCGTGATCATCACGCTCGCCCCGGGCTCACGCATCAACAACAAGCCGGAGCTCGATGCTGAGTACCGGGCCGCCGCGGACGCGATTCATCAGTACTACCTCGCGCCGCCGCAGGTCGGGATGCCGCTGTGGGCTCGCGCCGCCGGCGACAGCTTGCGCCCCCCTCCCGACGCGACGAGCGATGCCCCCTACGGCCTGGACGGGGAGATCCGATTCCGGTTGGACGCGACCGGTCGCCTCACGAACGACAGCATTGCGGTCGAGACGCTCGTCGCGGACCTCGCCGAGAGCGTCGTGGCCGCGATCCGCCGCGCCGATTCCGCCGGCGCGTTCGCGCCGCCATCGTCAGCACTCCGGCAGGATCACGGCATGGTTCGCCTCCACTTCGCGACGACGCGCACTCTGTATGGCGCGACGCTGCTGCGGGTGATCGTGCCCACGCTTCGCGTCGACCAGGCACCGCGCATGGAACGGTCTCCACCGATCAACTATCCGGACGATCTGCGCCGCGCCGGCATCACCGGTCGCGTCCTGGTCCAGTTCGTCGTTGGCGCCGACGGTCGCGCCGTCCTGCCCACGCTCAGCGTCGTCCGCGGGGAGTACGCGGGCCTCGTCACCGCGGTCGTCCACGCCGTGCCGTCGTGGCGGTTCACGCCGGCAAAGATCGAGCAATGCGACGTGCCGGTACTGATACGCGCTCCTGTCGATTTCAATATTCGATACTAAGAGGTCCCATGCACTCGTTCACGATCCCTCTCGCGCTCATCGCAACGCTCGGTTCGGCTCGACTGCACGCGCAGGCCGACGACTGCGGCGAGACGCTGTATCCCACGCCGCTCCCCGCGCCGTCGGCGCTGGTCGATTCTGCGCTGGCAGTCGCCAGCCTCGGGCAGCTCGCGGTCGCGAAGCCGGTGCTCTTCAGTCTCATGTTCAAGCCGGGCGATTCGCTGCCGCAGATTCGTCCGCTCGACAAGAGCGATTCGGCGGCCGCCGTCACGCTCCGCAATTTCGTGCGACGCCAGCGGCCGGCCGACTTCTGGGCGGTTCGCGTTCGCATCGCTGCCGGGGGGAACGCACCGGCGCTCACGCTCGAGCACTCGACGTATTGTCCCCCCGTACCACGCTACCCCATCTCGAATCGTCCCATCCTCGTTCCCACGCAAAGCATGCCCGGGGATCGGATCGGACGGGGGCTCCGCACGATCGTCGTCCACGCCGAAGTATTGGTTGCGGCGAATGGACGGGTCATCCGTGTTCGCATCCTGGAACCGTCCGGGTCGCCAAGAACTGATTACGAGGTCGCCCGCGACCTCCGGCGGCAGCATTTTCAACCGGCGCGACTCGACGGCGAGCCCATCGAAGGCCTGTATCGCACGGGCGAGAATTCGCCCCGACCCTGAGGGGGATATGAAACCCAAACTGCTCCTGCTCGGTCTCCTGGCTCTGCTTCAGGCTGGTTGCGGCTTCGTGTTCACCAAGGGTCCGCCGACCGGGCACGAACAGATGCTGGCATTTTCGTGCACCGAGAGCGATGCCGGGCCGATCCTCGATATCGTCTGGGCCGGCCTGAACGTGCTGGGCGCCCTGACGGTGGCTTCGGATCCCTCCTCCTACGAAGACCCCACGGCCATCGAGGTGTCGGGCGTCGCGTGGGGCGTCTTCTCGAGCTTCTCGGCGGCGAGCGGGTTCAAAAAGGCGAAGCAATGCCGGGCTGCCTTGCAGCAGCTCGCCGAACGTAATGCGCAGCGCGCCAATCAAGCCGGTGTGGTGCTGCCAACCGACCTGCCATCCGTCGCCGTGGTCGTCGTCAGTCCGGCCGACGACAGCGTGCGCGTGGGAGAACAACGCCAGCTCGTCGCGACCGCGCAGAACTCGAGCGGGACGTTGATCCCGAATCGCGAGTTCCGGTGGTCGTCGTCCAACGACGCCGTCGCCTCGGTGAACAACGCCGGCCTCGTGAGTGCGCACGCCGCCGGCACCGTAGTGATCGCCGCGAACACGGGGAACGTCGTCGGAACGGCACGCATCGTCGTCACCGCGCCCCGCTAGCGCTTCTTGATCTTCACCACCGCGCGACTGAGTGCCGAACGTCTCACGCCGGCGCATTTCGACGCCATCCGCGCCATGGATTCAGATCCCGAATACATGGCGCTGCTTGGCGGGGTTCGCAGCGAGGCAGGCACGCGGGCCTACATGGCCCGCAATCTCCAGCATTGGGACGACTACGGCTTTGGGCTCTGGATCCTGCGCGATAGCGCGGGCGACGTCGCGGGGCGCTGCGTCATCCGGCATCTGGACGTCGAAGGAGTGGACGAAGTAGAGCTGGGATACGGCTTTCATACGCATTACTGGGGCAGGGGACTCGCGACTGAAGTCGCCCGGGAGCTGCTGCGCCTTGGCCGCACGGAGCTCGGCCTCGCGACGATGGTCGCGATTACCACACCATCGAACCGCGGCTCGCAGCGCGTCCTGATCAAAACTGGTCTGGTGTATGAGCGCGACATCGACCACGAGGGTGTGCCGCATCATCTTTACAGATCCACCGTTCCGACGCTCACAGCACCGGCGCAACCTTCCGTGCCCTGACGGGGTACCATCCGCCAAACCAAACATCCAGAATCCGCTATGCGCATGCTCGCCGTCACGATCGCGTTCATTGCAGCCGCCGCCGTCGGATGTGGCACCGACAACAAGTCTCCGACCGGTTCTGTACCTCCCACTTCGCCCACACTGATCCGGCTTAACAGCGACTCCGGCGATTACGTCGGCGGGGGTGGGAGCTACGAATACACCCAGGCGAACGCCGTAATCGGCGTTAACGCCGCGGGCGGCTACCTCCACGTTGGGATCCACGGCGATCAGGAGTTCTATGGGTACTTCATGTCCCCGACGACGAACACTCGCCTGGTGCCAGGGACCTACCCCGTGCAGAAGTATCCCTTCAGCGACGCGACCACCGGTGGGCTCGCCTGGGTCGGGCCGGGAGCATCGCAATGCACGACCGTGCGCGGATCGTTCACGATCGACAGCGCTGCTTACATCGACACCACGCTGACTCAGGTCGATGCGCGGTTCGATGAGTACTGTGAGAACTTCACCGGTGGGCTCCATGGGCAGATCCACTGGGCTGCCGCCGACACTACTCGTCCACCTGGGCCGGTCTACCCGGTCCCCACGGGCCTCTGGGTGCCTGCGCCGGGCACCACGCCCGCCACCGGCAACTATGTCTACCTGGTGAGCGACTCGGCTGATTACCTCGGTGGCGGACAGACCTACACGTTGACTAACGGTATCGGCCTCACGATCGGTGGTGATAGCCTGTCAGTGACGACTGGAACGTCGTGGGACGGGGAATTCACTGCGATGAGCTCGATTGCGAAACCGCGGGCGGGCTATTACACCGGGCTGCGGCCCTATCCGTACGAAAATCCCGCCAAAGGCGAGTTTCGGTGGATGGGTGATGGGCGCGCGTGCCCGTACGCGGTCTCTTGGGTGGTCGTCGATCAAATCGCGTACGCAGTGGACGGTGTCACGGCGCTCGACATGCGTTTCGAGGTGCATTGCTCGAATGGCGCCCCGGCGGCGCTGCACGGCGCGATTCACTGGATTCGCTGAGGAAGTAATGCACGCACAAAAGGCCGCGGATCGCTCCGCGGCCTTTGTGTATCTACATCTATTCAGTTACGAGCGGGTGACGCTGTACACCCCGCAGGCCGTGAACTCGACCGTCACGGTCATCGTCTGGGTGCCCCGCATGACGACCGCGGTGATCTTGCCCGCATCGAAGCGCGGCGCGTCGGTGCAGCTCGCATTGTAGTGCAGCGCCGGGTTCGTTGTCACGGTCAGTGAGTAGGAGCGCTGCCCCCGTGTCCACGACGACGTGCCGTTCACCGACCAGCTGCCACTCGGCAGCAACGCGTTCCGCACGATCGAGCCGGCCACGTCGGCCGTGAAGATGGACTCCCACGTGCGCACATGTTCCGCCGAGCTGCCGTTCGCGAACAGGTAATCGGTGCGGAAGTTGGTCTCGCTGGCCTGCAGCGTCGTGCCGTCATGCGACGAGCGGCGCTGGCCGTTGTCCGTCACGGATGTCTTGTTGCCCGTGAGCAGCCGCACCGTGAGCTGCTTGAAATCGGTGAACACGCGCTCGACCGAATGGTCGGGGGTCGATTTCGTGGGGTCGATCAGGTCGATGGTGCCCGAGAGTGAATCGATCGACAACGGACGCGAGATGACGCAGCCCGTGTAGTCAAACCGCACCGAGTCGGGGACGCCGTCCGAGTCCGCGTCCGTGACCGGCGTGGGGCTCTTTGCCGGAATGCACTGCGTTGCGGTGCTCGAGCCGGCTGGAGCGGATGCAGCGACGGGCGCCGTCGCGACGACGCCGTTCGCGCCATCCAGCGTGGCCGTCGTGATCTCTCCGTCGACATCGGCGAGGACCGTCTGCGCCAGGCTGTCAGCCTGCGCTTGCGACATGACTGGCGTCGTGGGTGCTATGCCGCCGTCTTTGGTGCAGGCCGCGACGCCCAAGGCAAGGGCGACGGCCGTTCCGAGTGCGAGTGGCGATGGGCGTGCGATGCGCATGAGTCTATCCTCATAAAGGTTGTGTCTGCGGGTTGGGACGCACGTGATCCCGGCGTGTTAAGACCCCGGAGGCAAGCAAAAGGCCGCGGATTGCTCCGCGGCCTTTTGTGTTCGTCGCAGACTGCGACTGCTATTGCGCCCCGGTCGCCACCGTATTCGCCAGCTCCGTGACGACCGCCGTGAGCTTCTGGACCTTCGCCTGATCGGTCGACGTCGCGGCGTCCTGGCCGAGCGAGCCGGCCAGTTGCGTCAGCGCATTACGCCGCGCGGCACCCTGGCTCTTTTCGGCGCGGGCAAGCTCCTGCCGTACCGCCGTCACCCGCGTGGCCGACAGCCCGTTCGAGCGCTCGAGCTGATCGACATACGCGCGCGCGACCACGAAGGCCGCGGGCCAGGTGATCTTCGGCTGATCCTGCGTGTTGAAGTAGTCGAGATGCACGAGCTTCGCGGCCTCGATCTCGTTTCGCGACAGCAAGCCGCTCGGTTCCAGCTCGAGCACGTCGAGTCCGCGTCCGATCTCCGAGCTGTAGATGTAGCCGTTGTACCAGTATGCGGACCACGTGCCCGCGTTCCCCATCTGCGTCCCGTCCACGGGCCCCCGATCGAAGAAGGCAATCTCTTTGGGATGTGCGGGATCGGTCCAGTCGAACATCGAGATGCCGCCCTGATACCACGACTGCACCATGATGTCCCGTCCCGGGACGGGGATGAGCGAGCCGTTGTGTGCGACGCAGTTCTCGAACGGCGTCTGCGGCGCCAGCATCTTGTAGTAGCTCTGGAACTTCATCTGGCCGTTCTGCAGCGTGAACAACGCGTCCGCGCCCCACTGCGGCTTGTCGAAGTCGCGGCACTTGGGCTGCCCGCCGCCGCCCCACTCGTCCGTAAACAGAATCTGGGTCCCGTCGTTATTGAACGTCGCCGAGTGCCAATAGGAGAAGTTGGAGTCGGAGACCGCGCCGATGCGGCGCGGATGCGCGGGATCGTGGATGTCGAGCAGCAGCCCGTAGCCGCCGCACGCGCCGCCCGCCAGGCCGATCGCGGGATAGACCGTGATGTCGTGGCACTGGTTCGGGCCGGTGCGCACGCGGTTCAGGCCGAACCGGCGGTCGAGGATGCCCTGAATGCTGCCGCGGAGCGCTTGGCTGTCCGCCGCGGTCGGCGTGCCGGTGCCGCCCCGTGCCGCGACGATGCTGTCGAGCAGCGGCGTCGTGAACCGTGCGCCCAGCGGCCGCTCCGCTCCGAACAACGTGACCACGAACCCGCCGTGCGCGCGCGCCGAATCCGCCTGGCGTTTGGCCTCGACGATGTCCTGCTGCGCCTCGCTGTGCGTGGGCGGCGCCGCGAGCGAGTCGAAGATGCGCGGCGAGCTCACGATCGCGGCCTGCTGCGGCGCCGCGAGCGGGACCTTGATCACCTCGATCCGGAACAGCGAGCTGTTCGGGTTCGAATCGGGCGACTGCCGTACGCAGCCCGACAGCTCGGTCGGCGAGCGCACCGGCGCTGAGCCGGAGATGTAGACGTAGACGTTGTCCGCGTCGTTCGGATCGACGACCACGGTGTGGGTGTGCGAGCCGCGGCAGGTCTGCACGTTCGCGATGTATTTGGGATTGCCGATGTCGGTGATGTCGAAGATGCGGATGCCGCGCAGCCGGTCGTGCGACACCGAGTCGTGCACGCCGGCGCTGCTGCAGTCGAGCCGGCCGCCGGTGCCTTCGCCGGAGACGAACAGGAGATTCTTGAACACCGACACGTCGCTTTGCGAGGCCGGGCAGTAATACAGTTTCTTCATCGTCGGATGCCCTGGCGTCGTGATGTCCCAGACCTGATAGCCGTCGTAACTGCCCTGGATCACGTAGTTCTTATAGAAGGCGAGATCGGAATTCGTCGAGCTGTCGAACGGGGACGGCGACGGATTGTTCGACACCAGCCGCATGTTCCACTGCGCCTGGCCCGCGTCATAACGCCCGGGCTTCAGGCCAACGCGCGGATCGGGTGTGGGAGCGACGGTAGAATTGTTGCCGCCGCCACCTGACGCGCAGGCGGCCAGCGACACGACGACTCCCAGATGCAATACGGTGCGCAGCGATTTCATCGTCAGTCCTGTTTGGGTGTGGTTGGTGCGAACAGGTCAGCGGCGAGCATCCGCTGCATCCGCTCGATTTCGGTCGTTTGGTCGGCGAACACGCTGCTCGCCATCTTGTAGACGGGGTTCTCCTCGCCGGCGCCCGCGGCGAACAGCTCGTTCACCATAGTGATGGCGCCCTGATGATGCTGAATCATGAGCTCCAGAAACAACGCATCGAAGTCCGGCCCCCGCGCCCGGTCGAGCTGCGCCAACTGCGCGGCCGACAGCATCCCGGGCATCATGTGCGTGGCATCCATCTCCGGCATCATCATGTGGTCCGCGGCGGGATGCGGTACCGCTTCGTGCCGGTCGGCGAGCCAGGTCGACAGCAGCGCGATCTCGTCGGTCTGTGCCGCCACGATGCGCTCGCACAGCGTGCGCACCGACGGGCCGGCGCCATGCGACGGCGCCCATCCGGCGATCAGAATCGCCTGCGCGTGATGGTAGATCATCCCCGACATGAAGTGCACGTCGGATGGCGTGTAATCTTTGGGACTGGGGGAGGGGGCTTGGGCCGCAGCCGCCGACAGACCGGCGACGCATGTTGCAAAGAGGAGCGATGGGATGCAGCGTGTCATTGGTCAGATTCTACAGTCTCGCTCGGGAGTCCCGCAACGTCAGGGAGCGGTGAACTTGAGACCCATGAAAATGCGCAGCCTGGTCAGCGTACTCGCGTTGCTCATTCCCGCGTGCCGCGGACCGCTCGTCACCAAGACCGCCGGGGATAGCGGCGCAGTGAACACGGCCCTCGAGGAATACCGCCAAGCCTGGCTTCAGGGCGACACGGCGATGGCGCTGCGGCGGCTCTCGGGCGACGTTCGGTTTCTCTTCCCCGGCACGCCGGACCTCGATAGCGGGGCGGTCCACGCGCTCGTGATCGATGAGATGGCGAAATACACGATTCCGTCGCTCACGCTCACTCGAGCCAATTTCTTCGTCGCCGGCGATCATGCGGTCGACATCGGGACGTATGAGGAGATTCAGCAGCCAAGGACCGGCGCGGCGGTCCACGGCACCGGCCGCTACACGACGGTCTGGCGGCGCGAGGCAGGCGGGTGGCGCATCTGGCGCTTCATGATCAACGAGCTGCCTGCCGCGAAATGAGCACAGTTTGGAACGCCAGGCTTGCCGGGCGACCCGTGCGGGTTATGCTCCGCCCACCTCTCTCTCCCCTCGGAGTCTCTCCATGCGCGTTGTTTCCCTCGTACTGTGCGCCAGCGCAGTCGCCGTCGCTCTCCCGCAGACCGCCGCCGCTCAGGTTGCCTCCTCGCAGGCGGTGAAGTGGGGTCCAGGCCCAGACTTTCTGCCCGCGCACGCGCGCCTCGCCGTGATGCAAGGCGATCCAGGCAAATCAGGGCTCTTCACGATCCGGCTCCGGTTGCCCAACGGCTACACCGTCAAATCGCATTCCCATCCCACCGATGAACAGATCACGGTGCTCTCCGGGACGTTCCTCGTGGGAATGGGCGACACGTTCAACGTTCGTCACGCCCAACGGCTCGCGGCCGGCGGCTTCATGACAGTTCCAGCCGATGCGCATCACTTCGCGACCGCCCGTGGTCTCACGACCCTTCAGATCCACGGCGAAGGCCCATTTGTCATCACCTACGTGAAAGACACTGACGACCCTCGCCACAAGAAGGCCACGCCCTAGCATCTTGCTCGCAGTGCGATATTCAACTCGTTCCGCTGGGAACCTCGTCCGCGTAACGGAGGCCGTCATGCGCGCCCTACGCTCGCTATATCTGATTCCGTCTCTTCTTGTCGTCGCCTGTGGGAAAGGATCGAAGAGCGCACCCCCCGCGGCACCACCGGCGCCCCCGGCGATGCCGACCACAACGGCCGAATACACCGTGATCATCAAGAGCACCTGGACGAAGGCGACGCACCCCTACGAGTATCCCTCAGGGGCGCACTTCTCCGGGATGATCGGCGCGTCGCATAACGCGAAGTACTCGATCTTCGCCGTGGGCCGGCGGCCGACGCCGGGGCTCGAGCGGCTGTCCGAGGAAGGGAAGCACTCGCCGCTCGACACCGAGATCAAGACCGCAATCGATCAGGGCAGCGCGCTCATGCTGTTCGAGTCGGGCGGTCTCAAGAACTGGAAGGACTCGATGGTTGCGACGGTGCGGGTCGATCCGGCGCACCCGCTCGTCTCCGTCGTCAACATGGTGGCGCCGAGTCCCGACTGGTTCACGGGCGCGTCGAGCGTGGACCTGGCCGAGAACGGCGCGTGGGTTGCGCGGCGCACCTTGACGGTCCCCGCCTACGATGCGGGCGGCGACGACGGCAAGACCTACAAAGCTCCGGACAAGGACGCCAATCCGAAGAAGCCTACCAGTCGCGCTGCGACGCGCCATTTCGTCATCAACGGCCGGGTGAAGCCGGTCGCGACGATAACGTTCGTCAGGAAGTAGTCTTTAGAGGCTCCCCAGGAATCTGAGTAGGGCGGTCCGCTCGAAACTGCCGAGCCGCAGGAAGCGATTGCGCGCGCTGAGTCCCTCGCCGCCGTGCAGGTCGATCGCTTGACTGATCGTCTTCGCGCGGCCGTCATGCAGAAACGCGGTCTGAAACCTGAGCCCCATGAGCGGCTCGGTCCGGAACTCCGACGGCAGCGCCTGGCCGAGGCAGATGTCGGCCAGATCGGGCCCCATGTCGTGCAGCAGGAGATCGGTGTAAGCCGGCACGAAGCGGAATCGCAGCGCCGGGATCGGGCTGGCGCCCGTCACGAGCACCGGCGTGTGGCATGACGCGCAGCCGATCTTGCTGAAGAGCACGGCGCCATGTGCCGATACGAACCCGAGTGCCGCGCGCGGCGGCGGCGCGAGAAAGCGCACGAACGCATCCACGGCGGCGAGCTGCTCGGCGCTGATTTCCGGCTCCGGCAGCGGATCGATGCCGGGTGGGTAGGGCTCGCCGGCGATCGACTGCTCGACCTGACTGCCGGGATTCGTTACGCCCATCTCCATCACAAACGCCTCGGCATTGAACTCGCGCAGCGTCGCGGCCTGCGCCTTGCGCCCGAAGCGGCCCAGGCGGCCGTCGGCCGTGCGGTTCGGCCGGCCCGAGATCCCGTCGCCGTCCGAGTCGAGCGGATCGGCACGCGCGAGAATCTCGGCATCGGGCACTGCGTCGAGCAGCCCGAAGCCGAAGAGATCGGGCGTCGTGCGGTGACCCGAGTCGGTTGCGGCGGCCGGGATCGGCTCCGCCGTGAGGTTCGTGTAGGTGCTGTAAGCGGGAGTGAGCTGCTTTTGAATCACCTGGCCGCCGACCGCCGCGAGCGCGTCGCACTGCGCTGTGCCGCCCGTGCCGCCATGAAACGCGGTGGCGTGGAGCTCGACGTCCTCGTCGCCTTCCCCTTCATCATTACTGCCGCTGCCGCCAACGACCGGTTCCTCATGGCATGAGGCGCAGCTGGCCGCGTTGAACAGCGGGCCGAGTCCCGTTTCGGGTGTGAATATGTTCTGGAACACCGCGCGGCCGATGTCGAATTGGCGACGCTGGGCCCCCGTGAGCCTGGGGAGCGGTGTCCCGAGCGACGCAGGGACAATCCTGAACTCGGGCGCGGGGACCGCCGGGGCGGGTGCGGTCGGCGTCCCCGTTGGTGCACTGTTATCGCAAGCTGCGACGCCGATGAGCGTCGCGAGTAGTAGCGTGCTACGGTTCGCGGGATGCATGCAGCCCTCCTGAAAACGGAAATCGAGGGCGCAGCCGAGCATATGCGGTTAGCGTAAGGTGGCGCGGGTCATATGGGCTTTGTTCGGTCTTACGATCTCCGCTTCACGGTCAAAAACGAAAGGCGCTCGCATGCTACCGGTGGCTCTGTGTCTTGCCCTGATTCAAGGACCGCCGCCCGAGACGGTCACCATCGTGACGGCGCACAAGTGGGTCGAGCGGCTGGGTGCGGAGCTTGGCGACTCGATCTGGCCCGGCTTTCGTCCCGACACGATTCCGGTGCTCTATGTCGTCCGCGGGCAGGGGACGCTGGTGCTCGGATGGCGCGGCACGCTGCCGAAGGGTTTCCTGCCGATCGCCGGCCTCGATGGCAGCGGCTGGGAGTCGGCGGCGGACGTCGGCGCGGCGAGCACCGGGACCGAGCTGGACGGGCGCGCCACCGCGCAAGTCGTCGTCAGCGATTCGCAGGGTGTCGCCTCGCTCATCGGCCTGACGACGCACGAGGCGTTCCACGTCTTCGAACGGGCGGCAAAAAAAGAGGGCCGGCGATTCGGCCAGGGTGAGAACTCGTTTCTCGTCACGACCTATCCCGTCTTCGATCCGCAGAATGAAGCGGGGATGGCGCTCGAGGGACGGATCCTGGCGGCCGCCAACCAGGCCGACGCCAAAGCGCGCCGGCGCACACTCGCCCGCCAATTCCTCGCGGTCCGCGAAGCGCGCCACCGCACGCTCGGCCCAGAGCTGGCAGGGTTCGAGCAAGCGGCGGAGCTGAATGAAGGGCTCGCGGAGTACACCCTGGTCCGCTCGGTGCAGCTCGCCGCGCGGCTCAAGGATTTCCCCGACCGCGTTGGTGCGGTACGCATGCAGCAGGACAAGCTCTCCGGACTGCACACGCTCACCGGTAATGCGACGCTATCGATCCGGCTGCGCTACTACTACACCGGTCCCGCGCTCGGCCTGCTGCTCGATGCGATCGAGGGGCCGGCATGGAAGACGCAGCTGATCAACGAGAATCTCACACTGCAAGATGTTTTGGCAGATGCGGCAGGCTATCGATCCCAGGAGACTGCGCTGCGCCGCCAGGCGGAGTCGACGTTCGTCATGGGCAAGCTGCGCGTGGCGGCGGATTCGGGCGTGGCGGAGCTGCGCGCATTCCGGCGCGCGCAGGTGGACACCGTCCTCAACGCCCCCGGGGTGCAGCTCGTCGTCAGCGTGGAGGGCCGCTTCCTCGGTCTCTGCGGGATCGATCCACAAAATCTGCTCCAGGTCGAGCCCGGCGTGTTGCTGCACACGCGCTGGCTCCGCGCATGCGCCGGGGATTTCCAGGCGACGTTCAACACGCCCGTGGTGCAGGACCGGAACGGCCAGATTCTGCGCGCGGTCGTCGGTGCCGACTCGACCGTGAAGGTCACGACCGGCGCCCAGGGCAACGTGCAAATCGAGTCGCCGCTCGTATCGCTCCACGCCGACAAGGCCGAGGTCTCTCGCGACGGAAGGGTGTTGACGGTTAAGATCAAGTCTTAGTGGCCTCGCCCTACGACGACATCCCCGATTTCGGACTGCTCTACGACAGCGTGCCGCTCTACCAGGAGCGGCAGGATGTCGACTTCTACGTCGCCGAAGCCAAAGCGTCCGGCGGCGCTGTGCTCGAGGTGGGTTGCGGCACCGGCCGCATCCTCCTGCCGACCGCCCGCGCCGGCTGCACGATCACCGGGATCGACAGCTCCTCGCACATGCTCGCGCGCTGCCGCACGAAGCTCGCCGCCGAGCCGGCCGCGGTGCAATCACGCGTCACGCTCGCGCAACACGAAATGCGGACCTTCAGTCTCGACGGGACGTTTGCGCTGATCACCGCGCCGTTTCGCGTCGTGCAGCATCTGATCACCCAGGAGGACCAGCTGCAGTTTTTCGCCGCGGCGCGGCGCCATCTCGCGCCCGGGGGTCGCCTGGTGTTCGACGTCTTCAATCCGCGGTTCGACATGCTCGTGAGCGCGGACGGGGTGGAGCGGGAGGATACGCCCGAGCAGCGGCTCCCGGACGGGCGTCGGCTGCGGCGCTGTTACCGGATCGCGCGCGTGCGTTGGCTCGATCAGGTGAATGAGGCCGAGCTGATCTATTACGTCGACGACACGCGTTACGTGCAGGCGTTCGAGATGCGGTGGTATCTGGCCGCGGAGCTCCGCAGCCTGCTCGCGCGCGCCGGCTTTCGCGCGCGCGAGATCTACGGCGACTTCACACGGGGCCCGCTCGTGGACGGGTGTCCGGAGCTGGTCGTCGTCGCTACGGTCTGATTTCCGTCAGCGTGATCGCGTTCGCTCGCGCGTTGACGACGTGCTGGCGCAGCGTGTTGCCGCCGGCGCTCGCCTGCACGGTCACATTGCCCGCCGTGACGTTGGCGATGTATGCGACGCCGTCCGTGTTGGTGGACACCGCCGACGCGCTCGGGACGCCGCCCACGTTGTAGCGTACGGTCCCTGGCGGGTTGCTCGTCACGGTCGCGCCCTGGATCGGCGTGCCGGCGCAGTTCTTCACGACGATGCCGATGAAGCCGTCGCCCGCCACGGGCGTGACGCCCGCTGCCCCGGCCAGGATCGTGAACTCCGTGCTCGAGATCATGAGCACGTCCTGCGTCCCGCTGCTGGCGAGCGGCACCGGCGGATAGGCGTAGGTGTTGATGTGGTGGCCGCTGTCAGACACCGCGAGGTAGCCGTCGACCGGCGTTCCCCCCGTCGTGATGTCCGCGCTGTAGCGGCCCGGCGTGTCCGTCGTGTCGCCTGCCAGGTGCGTGGTGTCCCCGCTGCGGAATGCGTAGACGAAGGCGCCAACCACCGGAACAGGGGAGAGGACGTTGGACCTGACGGTTCCCGTCAGATTGACGAGCGCGGGCGCGGTCGTGGGCAGCGGCTGGCCGATGCACTCGAAGCCGGCGCCGGGGCCACTCGAATCGCTGCCGCATGCGGCCAGGCCGGCGGCGATGAGCCCGAGGGGGAGAGCGAGCGTTGTGCGAAGCATGAACCCAGCCTGTTGTGTTTGTGCAGAATCTACCCCGGAAAAGCATCTTTGTGAGCATGACTGAGAGTACCTCTCGCGTCGAAGCCTTCAGCGACGGCGTATTCGCGATCGCCATCACGCTGCTGATTCTCGAAATCCGCATCCCCCACGGTGACGGCGGACTGTGGGCGGAACTCCTCGCCCTGTGGCCGTCCTACATCGCGTTTCTGCTGAGCTTCGTCGTCATCCTGATCATGTGGGTCAATCACCACGAGCTGCTGCGCATGGCACGGGGTGTCAACTATCCGTTTTTCTTTTCGAACGGCCTGTTGCTGCTCACCGTGACCTTCCTCCCGTTTCCCACGGCGGTGCTGGCGCAGAACCTCGCGACGGCGCAGGCAAGACCCGCGGCGACGTTTTATTGCGCCACGATGGTCGCGAACGCGCTCTCCTGGAACGTCTTGTTCCGCGCGATTGTGAACGGTGGGTTGCTGCGCAAAGAGGTGACGGCTGCGACCGTCGACAGTATCCAGCGCACCTATTACGTAGGACTGCTCGTCTACGTCGCGGCGACCGTGCTCGCGTTCGTGAAGCCGGCGCTCGGCCTCGCCCTCAACGGTGCCTTATGCGTGGTGTGGATCAGACTCGGCTATCAATCGGAATCATCGGGCTCGGCGCGACCCTCCTAAGCGGCGCCTGTAAGCGATCCCGGGACTCGGCCGACTTCGCGGCGATGCAAACGCGCGGCGCGCACGTCATGGGCGTCGACCAGTACACCTCCGCGCATGTCTTTGAGGATCTTCCCGACGGCGGGCGCGTCGTGCTCGAGCGCGACGACCTGGCCGACACCGCTGCCATCGCCACGATTCGCGCGCACCTGCGCGATATCGAGACCGCGTTTCGCGCCGGCGACTTCACCAAGCCCTTCGAGGTGCATGCCCAAACCGTTCCGGGGACCGGTGTGATGGCCGCGCGCCGCGGCGCGATCACGTATGACGAGATCGATCGGCCCCGGGGCGGGGAAGTGCGGATCAAGAGCGGCGATGCGGTGGCGGTGGCCGCGATTCACCAGTTCCTCGCGTTCCAACGCGCGCAGCACCATGCCGCAGGGCATGAGGGGCACTGACGAGTGGAAGAAAAACGGTCTTCCTGGTTTGTTTTTTTCACACCCTGAAGGGTGTGCTCGGCCGACACTGTCCTAAAGGACAGGCTCTTCAACGCCTTCGCCGGGATGATGCTCGCCCTGCTGCTTCAGGTAGTGTCGGACATTGTCCAATTGGCGGGGGCCGACACTCGTAGCGGAGTACTCCGGTGCCCATCGTAGACCCAGCACGTTCCCAGGATGCCGACTGGCCGCAAAGCTGCTGCCGCCTTTAAAGAACTGCACAAGTCGAGGGAGATCCAGCCTGGGTGGCGTTCGCACCAGCATATGAACGTGCGTCTTCAAAATCGCGAGCTCTACGATGTCGACGTCATGACGAGCCGCAGTCTTCTTGAAGAAGTCTTCGAGAAACGTCTTTGTGGGCAAATTGATCATCGGGAGACGATCAAGCGTCGTCCAGGCAAGATGGATAAATAGCTGATGCGATGACATCTCTTACTCCAATCCTTTCACACCGGCTGTCCTTTTAGGACAGCGTCGGCCGAGCACAGGCTTTAGCCTGTCCAAAACAACAGGGGGCTGGTCCCATTCACTTTCTATGATTCCATTCAATCCCGATGACCTTCAATCTCCCTGAGCGTGTCAACCGGCCCTCAACGACTCCACGCTTCGAGCCAACCGTCAGGAATGGGTGAGGGGTCACGGCGGGGTTATGGCGCGTTTGCTCGATGGGCCGTAAAACTGAGCTCATGAGCAAATCTCTCTCTCTCGCCGTCGGGCTCGTGCTTCTGTCCGCGTCCGCCGCTGCCCAAGCCCCCGGCCACTGGCCCCCCGACTCGCTCATCAACGTCAAAGTCATTCCGAAGAACACGCCCGTCATGCAGGTCGTCGGCATGATGCGCAACTTCGCCGGCGGGCTCGGGGTGCGCTGCCAGTTCTGCCACGTCGGACAAGAGGGCCAGCCGCTCGCGCAATTCGATTTCGCGAAAGACGAAAAGCGCACCAAGCTCACGGCGCGGCAGATGATGCGGATGGTGGAGGAGATCAACCGCCGGCTCGACACCCTGCCAGAGCACGCGCAGATGACGAGCCATGTCGAGGTGACGTGCCAGACCTGTCATCGCGGGGTGAGCCGGCCGATGGGGCTCGAGCAGCTGATTCAGGAGACGGCCCAGACGTCGGGCGCCGACTCCGCGACTCGGGCGTATCGCGCGCTGCGCGAGCGCTATTACGGCCGCGCGGCCTACGACTTTGGCGAGCCGACGCTCGATATCGCCGCGTTCCGCCTCGCGCGCGCGGGGAAATTCGACGAGGCGTTCGCGATCCTGAAGCTCAACGAGGAGCAGTTCCCGACGTCGTCGAACCTCTCCACCTTCCGCGCCAACATCAACCTGCTGAAGGGCGACACGATCGCCGCGATCGCATCATTCCGCGAAGCCGTTCGGCGCGATTCCACGAACGGCGAAGCGCAGGGGAGGCTGCGCCAGCTTATTCGACCGTAGCCGTCTTGATCTTGTCGAGCTTGGGGAACTGCCGGGCGAGATACTTCTCGCCCTCGATGTTCAGCCGCATCTGGTCGGGGCCGCGCCCGTTCGGCGCACCCTCGCCGTAGCCCCCGTACAGCGAATCCACCACCGTCATGCCCTCAACGACCTCGCCGAACGGTGTGAAGCCCATGCCGTCGAGCCGGGAGTTGTCGCGGTAGTTGATGAAGATCTGCGTCGTCCGCGTGCCGGGTCCAGCGGTCGCGAACGTCACCAAGCCGCGCTGATTCGAGCGCCGCATCTGGTCGTCCGGAATCCGCCGCTCACGCCAGGCGGCCGTGACCGCCGTGTCGCCGTGAATCCCGAACTGCGCCATGAAGCCGGGGAGCACCCGGAAGAACCGCACGCCGTCGTAGAACCCGGCGCGCACGAGGTTATAGAAACGGTCCGCCCCGTGCGGCGCCCAGGCGCGATGCACGACGATGACAAAGTCGCCTTTGGTCGTCGCGAAGCGCGCGCGGAAGCTGTCGGGTGCCTGCTGGGCGAAGCCCGGATCGGCCGGGTTGTGGATGTCGGGTGCGCCGGCGGGGGGCTTTGGCGTCGGCGTTCCACAGGCCCCCCCCCCCGCGGCCACGACCGTGAGGGCGATCACGGAGATGTTAGGGAAGTATCGCATAACGCTATGGTAGCTTGGCCGGAACGCGTTCGCTATAGTGTGCCACCGCTCGCCAGAGAGGACTCGATGGACGGCTGGATCGCCGGACGCATTCGCGCAACGTCGCTGCGCCGTGTGGTCGTGTGGACCCTCGCCCTCGTCGGCTTCGTGGTCGTCGCGACGAGCGACCACCGCTACATCGCCAACTTTCTCAGCGGGCCGTACAAGCTCGCGCGTGCGGATCTCGATTCGATCCGCGATGTGGCGACCACGCCGCGCTATTTTGCGCAGGTTGCGGCCGATCGCGTCATCGACACCGGCCTCCGGCAATACACCGTCCGCACGCAGAGTGGCGTCGAGACGAGCCGCGAAGAGTCGGGGACCTATGCCGCCTTCGTGCTCGGCAATCGCTACCTGGTCGTGAAGACGGGCGTCGATCAACCCTCCGTGGCCGAGGGAAAGCTTGCGCCGTGGCCGTCCGAGCTCGACGGGCAGCTCTTCGATACCAAAGAGATGCGCTCACTCCGGCCCATGTTCTATCCGTTCTACCTGGACAACGATTCGTTCCGCCGCCCCGGATTCGTGGTGATCGGCGTGGGCATCGTCCTGCTCCTGCTCTTCGCCTGGCAAGCGCTCCCGGCGTGGCGCGCGTGGCGTGATCCCGAGCGGCATCCGGTCTGGAAGCGCGTCGTGCACTGGGGCGATCCGATGGGCATCGCGCTCGAGGCCGAGCACGACTACGACAATGCGCTCATGCGGGGCAAGGCGGGTTGGCGCCTGGGGAACAAGTTCCTCATGCGTTCGACCTTCTTCACGTTCAACGTGCTGCGGTTTCACGACGTGCTGTGGGCGTACAAGAAGATCACCAGGCACAGCATCAACTTCATTCCCACGGGCAAGACGTACGACGCGATCGTCGCCTGCTACGGCGGCACCGCCACCATTGGCGGCAAGGAAAAGCAGGTGAACGAGCTGCTCAACTTTATTCAGCAGCGCGCGCCGTGGGCGATTTACGGTTTCAGCGATCAGCTCGCCGCGACGTTCAACAAGCACAACGCGGACTTTGCGCGCGGCGTGGAGCAGCGCCGTCAGGAATGGGCGCAGAAGAAAAGCTGATAGGGGCCGCGCTGCTTCTTGCCGCGCTCGGCTGCGCACATCGTGCGGCCGTGCCGCCGCTCGAGTCCGACACCCATGTCGTGCTGCACCAGCGCGAAGCGCCGGGTGCGCTGACGAGCGCCGAGCGCGATTCGCTGCTGCGGGACGCCCGCGAACGCCGCGCGGCGTGGCGGGCGCGTAACATCACGAGCTATCGAATCCAGGTCGCGGCCGGGTGTTTCTGTCCCTGGCCCTCGTACCCCGCGATCCTCGAGACTCGGAACGGTGTGGTGGTGGCGTTGCGCGATACGACCGGGAAGTCGCTGGGCGCGCCGCGCGAGCCGTGGTCGCTCTATACAGTAGAAGGGCTGTTCGACGCGGTGGAGCAGGGAGTGCGCAGCAGCGACGTCTTCCAGGTCGCCTACGATCCGAGCTACGGCTACCCCGCGCAAATCCGCGGCGACGCCAAGCTCGGGCTGCCCGACGATTGGTTCTGGGTCAAGGCGAGCCGGCTGACGCCTTCGCAGTAAGGAACAAGGAATGGTCGCGGGGTACGATTCGAGCGATGCGACTGAGCGCCGCCGCGGTCAGCGTCCTCCTCATTTCCGTCCTGGCCTGTCACGACAGCACGGGCCCTGAAGCTCCGCTTACGGTTTCCGTCAGCATCGAGTCGACGACGGGACCAACCTTCTTCAACGACGATACCGTCCCGCGGATTCAATGTCTCATCACACTCCGTGCAGTCGCGCGGGGGCCTGGCAGCGCGATTTGGGGTGACGGGAAGTTTTATGTGTTTGCGGGACCGGACCGCGCGACTCCCATCGATTCCAGCGTCATCTCCGCTCAAACGATCCGAGAATCCTGGGGCGCGAGTTCTATCGATTCGTCGGAGGTGCGTCACGCCCAGTGGCAACTCTCGGCTGGGATTCCCTTTGGCCTGAGCTTCGTCTTCACCTACAGCAAGAACGGCGAGGTGCAGCAGGCAGGACCCGTTGCATTCACGTGCGGACCAACTATCCCCTCTGGCACCGGACCCCCCCAGTTCGGCCAGGTCAGCGTGAGTCCCGCGGCGGGCGAAATCGAGGGTGGCGATACCCTCACCGTGTCCTACGCTGTGACTAGCCCAGTCGGACTCTGGGAGACGGAGATCGACCTCACGGGTGCATGCAGACTATCGCGACACCTCGGGGAGCAGTTGGTGATCACCACGACGCGAATTGTGCCAATCGTCGTTCCACCCGAGTGCAGCATCGGCGGTACGCTCTCGGTCGCGGTTCGCGCGTTCGATGCAGCGGGGCAAGGCGTGCAGTCTCAAATCGCCACGCTGTCGGTGGTCGATCGTACACCACCCCGTGTGAGTGCGTCGCTCGGCTTCGATGGCCAGGTGAAGCTCATATATTTCGGAGGCGACACGATTCCGGCTTACCTCCACGCGAGCGACAATCACGCGCTGAGTGTCGTCTATCGCGAGGTGTTGCCTTGGGGTCGCCGCGATTCCCTGCTGACAACAGCCCCGACTCTGAATGCCAGACTTGATATCCCCATTCCTGAGGATTGGGCCGGCGGAATCCAGGTGCGTGCCTTCAGTCGTGACGGCGCCGGACTCGTCAGCGATACGATCGTCACGCCGGCGGACAGCCTCCGGATTTTCCCTACCGTTGCTCGCGCCGTACAATCCAGAATCATGGGCGGTGTGATTCGAGACCTCATTTTCGATGAGCGCAGGGGCGCGATCTACCTGCTGAACTCCTCTCCCAGCTACGTCGCGGTGCTGTCGGCGACGGACCTCACGTTGGTCGATAGCATCCCGCTGCCCGGGGCTGCAAGCGACTTCGATATCACCGTGAGTGGCGACACGCTCGTCGTGGTTCTGGTCGATCTGCACGCGCTGGGGATCCTGGATTTGAACGCCTCGCCCCGCACGGTCGTCGTCCATCCACTGACAACCTTGAACGCTGCGATGGACCAGCGACCGGAACTCGTCAGAATTCCAGCCAATGGCAAGATCTTCGTGCGGTTGAATGGGGCGACATTTCCCCAGACGACTTTGCTGGAAGTGGATTTGTCGAGCGGTGTCGAGCGAGTTCGATCCGATGCGGGGAACAACGGAGTGGTGGGGTACGTCACGATGGAGCGGTCGAATGATCGTGGCGTGATGGTTCTCTGGCAGGGTCAACAACTCCAGCGCTATGACGCTTCGGGCGACGTCTTCGGGCCGCTCACCGCCGCCGCGTCGTACGCCAGCCGGTTCAGTCTGGATGCGACAGGTTCTCGCCTGGCGCTGGGGCTCGACGTCTTTGACGCTGCGACACTGCAATTCGAGCGGCACGTCGAGTCCCCCGCGTTCGACCCGTACCTTGCGGTCGCTTTGTCACCAGATGGACAGGTGCTCTATCACTATTCGCTTCCACAGGGAGTGCTGCGTGCAGACGCGAGCACCGGACACCTCCTCGAGAGGGCCCGCACGCCGGCCGTTACGTTCATGCGGGTTTCGCCCGACGGTACGAGATTGGCTCTGCTGAATTGGAAGACCTTTTCCCTGATGGATCTCCGCTAAGCGCCCCAAATCTTTATGTGCCGGGTCTCCGGCATCAGCCGCAGCGACAGCAGCAGTGCCACCGCCGGCACCGCAATCGAATACGCGAGCGTGAGACCGAGGCTCTGCGTCGCCGTCCAGACCGCGGTGGTGATGAGCGGGACGGCGCCGCCGCCCCAGCCATTGCCGATGTGATACGGCACCGACACCGACGTGTAGCGGATCCTGCTGGGGAAATACTCGGCGAGGAACGCCGCGATCGGTCCGTACACCATCCCCACGTAGGAGACGAGGACGGCGACGATGAGGATGGCGAGCGGGTAGCTGATGGCGCCAGGCTGCGTGACGTTGCCGAGTATCGCGTACAACGGATAGTAGGTGGTGGCGGCGAGCAGGAATCCCGCGAGAATGATCGGCTTGCGGCCGACGCGATCGGACAGCCAGCCGAACAGCACCAGGGTCGGCGTCGCGATCAGCAATCCCACGCCGACGATAACGCTGGAATTGAGCACGTCCATCTTGCTCACCGTCTGCAGAAAGTAGATCGCCCAGAACTGGCTCGAGTACCAGACGCACCCCTCGCCGAGCACGACGATCGTAGCGATCAACACGTAGCGGAGATTCTGGCCGGTGAACGCTTCCTTCCAGGGATGCGTCGCCGTTTGTCCTTTGGCTTTGATCTCCTGGAAAATCGGCGTCTCCTGGAGCTTGAGCCGGATGTAGATGGCGACCACGACGAGCACCAGCGAGACGAGGAAGGGGATCCGCCAGCCCCAGGCGTTGAACGCATCGGTCCCGAGGATCGAGCGTGTCCCGATGATCACGCCGAGCGACAGCACGATGCCGAGCGTCGGCGAGGTCTGCAGCCATCCCGTGTAGTAGCCGCGCTTTTCGTCGGGGACATGCTCGGCGACGTAGGTGATGGCGCCGCCGTACTCGCCGCCAAGGCACAGCCCCTGCACGAGCCGGAGCAGCAGCAGGATGATCGGGGCCAGGAGGCCGATCTTCGCGTAAGTCGGCACCACGCCGATCAACGCCGTCGAGATCCCGATCCCGCTGAGCGTAATGAGAAACGTGTATTTCCGGCCGACGATGTCGCCGACGCGGCCGAGGATCAGCGCGCCGAGCGGGCGGACGAAGAAGCCAACCGCGAAGATGGCCACCCAGCGCACCAGGGCGGCGGCGGGGTGACTGGGGTCGAAGAACTTGACCGACAGAATCGTCGCCAGACTGCCGAAGACGTAGAAGTCGTACCACTCGATGATGTTGCCGACGGCGGCCGCCGTGACGACGCGGCGCAGGGCCCTGGGATCGAGGCTCGGAGCGGCGGGGGTGGGTGTGGGCATGAGCGAGGGTATCCCTCGCTTTCCTGGCGCGCAATGGCGGGGCCGGGACCGTGATTTTCGGCCACGCACGCCATTGCGCCGGGCATTATGTTAGTCGCGCATGGGTGACAGCGGCCTTCCACCCCCCAATCGACCGTCCCGCGGGTCGGGTTCTCTCACGGTTCACCTCGCCGACGAGCTGGACGTCTATTTCAACGAAGTCGCGCACGGCCGCCCCGTCGGATTTGTCGCATCCCCCAAATGGAAGCCCCGCACCGACGTCTATGAGACCGACGAGGAGTTGATCGTCCACATGGACATCGCCGGGATGCAGGCGGGAGACTTCAGCGTCGAGCTCGACGAAGGGATTCTGAAGATTGCCGGCGAGCGCAGCACGCGGCAGCAGGGCAAGCGGCACTATCACTCGATGGAAGTGCAGATCGGGCCGTTCGAGCGGCGCTTCCGGCTGCCGGTCGTCGTCGATCCGGCGTCGATCAAGGCCACCTACGAGCATGGCTTCCTCGAGGTCCGGTTGGCCAAGCAACCGCCGCGCTCTTCGGGTGCGCAATCCGTGCGGGTGACCTAATGGAGCGCCTGCCGGTCCTTCCCCTGGGCCAGCTCGTTGTGTATCCCCACGTCGTCATCCCGTTGGCCCTCACAGATCCCAAAGCCGTCCAGCTGATCGACGAGATCATCCAGGGCGAGAAGCGCCTGCTGCTCGGCGTCGTGAAGTCGATGGGCGGGATGGAGCCGCCCGAGGGCGCGGTGATGAACACGCTGCCGCACCAGCTCTACGACGTCGGCACCCTCGGCACGATCGTCCGGATGCTCAAGCTCGGCGACGGCTCCGTGCGCGTGATGGTGCAGGGACTCGAGCGCGCGCGGCTGAGCAACGTGGCGCAGGGCGAGAAGTGGCTGATGGCGGACACGGAGCCGCTGGTCGAAAACCTGCTCGAGGACGCACGCACCGAAGCGCTCAAGCGCACGGTCGTCGCGCAGTTCTCGCGCGTCATCGACATCGCGCCCTACCTCGGCGCCGAGCTGCACGAAGTGCTCGCCGGCATCCAGGAAGCGGGGAAGCTCGCCGACTTCATCGCCGCGAACCTGGATCTCGCCCTGCCCGCCAAAGCCGAATTGCTCGCGATCGACGACGTCACGCGCCGGCTCGAGCGGCTCGGGGAGTTCATGGTGCAGGAGCTGCAGGTGCTGGAGGTCGGGACGCAGATCCAGGAAAAAGTAAAGACGCGGCTCGATCAGAATCAGCGCGAGTACGTGCTGCGCGAGCAGCTGCAGGTAATCCGCCAGGAGCTCGGCGAAGGCGAGGGCGACGACGAGCTCGAAGAGCTGGGCCGGCGGCTCGACGAGGCGAAGCTTTCGGCGGAAGCGAAAAAGGTGGCCGATCGCGAGCTCAAGCGCCTGCGCCAGATGTCGCCGCAGTCGGCCGAGTATCAGGTCGCGCGCACCTATCTCGACGTCTTCGCCGCGCTGCCCTGGAGCCGCGTCACGCAGGACCGGCTCGACCTCAAGGCGGCGCGCGAGATTCTCGATCGCGACCATTACGATCTGAAGACCATCAAGGAACGGATCCTCGAGTATCTCGCGGTGCGCACCCTGAATCCCGACGCGCGCGGCTCGATCCTCTGCTTTGTCGGACCGCCCGGCGTCGGCAAGACGTCGCTGGGCCAGAGCATCGCCGAGGCGCTCGGCCGCAAGTTCACGCGCGTCTCGCTCGGCGGCGTGCGCGACGAGGCTGAGATCCGCGGCCACCGCCGCACATATGTCGGCGCCATCCCGGGACGCATCATTCACGCGCTTCAGCGCTGCGAGACGCGGACACCGGTGCTGATGCTGGACGAAGTGGACAAGATGGGCGCCGACGTTCGCGGTGATCCCACGGCGGCGCTGCTCGAGGTGCTCGATCCCGCGCAGAACTCGACCTTTGTCGATCACTACCTCGAAGTGCCGTTCGATCTGTCCGGCGTCATGTTCATCGCGACGGCGAACAGCACGATGCCGATTCCCGACCCGCTGCTCGATCGCATGGAGCAGCTCACGCTCGTCGGCTACACGCCGTCCGAAAAGCTCCAGATCGCCAAGCGCTATCTCATGCCGCGCCAGCTGAAGGAGACGGGACTAGGCAAGGGCAAGGAGGCCGAGCGCGCCCACGTCGCGGACGCGGCGCTCGATCGCCTGATCGCCGAGTACACGCGCGAGGCCGGCGTCCGCCAGCTGGAGCGCGAGATCCAAGGCGTGCTCCGCAAGGCCGCGCTCGAAGTGGTCGAGGGGAAGTCGACAACCGTGCGAATCTCCTCGAAGAATCTCGAGAAGTACGCCGGCCAGCCGAAGGTGCAGAGCGAGGTCGCCGGCCGCGCGCCGGAGATTGGTGTGGCCACCGGGCTCGCGTGGACGCCGACCGGTGGCGACATCATGTTCATCGAAGCGATCCGGATGCCCGGCAAGGGCCAGATCACGCTGACCGGCCAGCTCGGCGACGTGATGAAAGAATCGGCGCAGGCCGCGTGGAGCCTGCTCCGCGCCCGCGCGACCGCGTTGGGGATCCCGCAGGAGGCCTTCACCCAGTCGGACGTGCACCTGCACGTGCCGGCGGGCGGTGTGCCGAAAGACGGCCCCTCGGCCGGCATCACGATCGCGGCGGCGCTCGCGTCGCTGCTCTGTCGCCGACCGTCGCGGCACGATGTCGCGATGACCGGCGAGTTGACGCTGCGGGGCCGGGTGCTGCCGATCGGCGGGCTCAAGGAAAAGTTGACGGCGGCGGCGCGGGCGGGGGTGAAATCGGTGCTCGTTCCCGAACGCAACAAGAACGACCTTATTGACTTGCCTGAAGAGGTGCAGAAGTTGCTGAATATCCAGCTCGTGGAAACGATTGACGATGTGCTCGAATTGGCGCTGCTCGACGCGCCGGCAGAAGACCGCAAGAGCGAACGCCGCTCGGGCGGGATTCGCGTGGTGACCACGCCGCCGGGACCAGCCGCGCCGCCATCACCCGGCGAGGTCCGGCGATGAGCGACGTCGCCGCGCTAGAAGCGGCACTCGCCGAGATCCGGCGCCGCGACGGCAAGTACAACGAGCGCGCCTACGTGTTCGTGCTCGCGGCGCTCGAGTTCGCGCAGACGCGTCTGCCGGCGCGCCGCCATCTGAGCGGCGGCGAGCTGGCATGGGCCTGCCGCGACCTCGCGCTCGAGCAGTTCGGGATGCTTGCCTCGGCCGTGCTGACGCACTGGGGCATCCACACGACCGAAGATTTCGGGCAGATCGTGTTCAGGCTGATCGACGTGGGATTGCTCGCGCAGCAGCCAGATGATCGCCTCGAAGACTTCGAGCGCGTCTACGAGTTCGCCGAGGTCTTCAAGGCCGGGGCGGGCTATCGTTGGCCAGGAGTCTCCTCTTCGGGGTGACGCTGCCGCCGGACGTCCGGCCGCCCGCCGTCAGCGGCCGCTTCTATCCTTCCGATCCGGTCGAGCTACGGGCAACCGTTGCCACAATGCTCGCCGACGCTCGCGCGACACCCGCCCTCCCCCCGGTCCGGGCCATCATCGTTCCTCACGCCGGCTACATCTATTCCGGACGCACTGCGGCTCAAGTCTTTGCGCGCGTCGCGATTCCCGGCCTCGTCGTCATCCTCGCCCCCAACCACACCGGCATTTGCGCAGCGACGAGCGGAGTCTCGCTGTGGGAAGCGGGTGCCTTCCGGACGCCGCTCGGGGATGTGCCGATCGCCGCTGACGCCGCCGCGCGCCTGCGCGACATCTCGAAAGGGTTCGTGGAGGTGGACCACGAAGCGCATGGCGCGGAGCACGCCGTCGAGGTCGAGCTGCCGTTTCTCCAGTTGCGACGCGCGGACGTGCGCATCGTGCCGCTCGTGATCGCCTGGGACGTTTGGGATGCCGCGCGCGCGCTCGGCGATATGCTCGCGCGCTTCGTCACGGCGACAAGCGAGCCGGTGTTGCTGCTCGCCTCGAGCGATCTCAACCACTACGAACCCTCGGGCGTCTCAGAGAAAAAAGACGCGCGCGCGCTCGATGCGGTGCAGGCGCTCGATGGCGAGGAGCTGCTCGCCCGCTGCAAGCGTGAGCGCATTTCGATGTGCGGCCGCGGGCCCGCGGCCGCGGTGCTGGCCGCCGCGAAAGCGCTGGGCGGGACCCGCGCGGAGGTGGTAGACTACCGCCACTCCGGCTGGGTCTCTGGCGACAACGCGCGCGTGGTAGGGTACGCGGGGGTGCTGATTCCGTGAATCCGATTCCGGTACTGGCGGCGAGCGAAGCGGCGGCGTGGGATGCGGCGGCGCGCACTCAGTATCGCGTGCCGAGCCGTGTGCTGATGGAGGCGGCGGGCCGAGCCACGGTGCAGGTGCTCGTCACCGAGCTGCCCGAGGCAACGACCGGCGGCGTGCTGGTAGCCGCGGGCGCCGGGAATAACGGCGGGGACGGCTGGGTGATGGCCCGCGCGCTCCATGCCGCCGGGATTCCGGTGTGGGTCGCGTCCGTCGATCCGAAGACCGACGACGCGATCGACAATCGTGCCCTCGCGCGCCTCGACGGCGTGCGCGAGCTGGGACGCGAAGAACCCTGGCCGCAGGCCGCCGTCGCCGTGGATGCGCTGCTCGGCACCGGCGCGGCAGGTCCGTCCAAGGGAGACGTGCTGGCGCTCGCGGAGCGGCTGACGGCGTACGGAGCGCCGATCCTCGCCGTCGACGGACCGACGGGGCTCGATCTCACGAGCGGCGAAGCGCACGGGCCCATTCACGCCCGCCTTACCGTCACGTTCGGGGGCCCGAGGCGCGGTCACCTCCTCGCGCGGGAATGGTGCGGCAAGATCGTCGTCGTGGACATCGGATTCCCGCCTGCCGATCAGGTGTGGCCGGTACTCGTCACCGACCGCTGGGCGGCCGGCCGGCTCCCGCGGCTCGCGCCGCAAATGCATAAGGGCGACCGCGGCCGCGTATGCGTGGTGGGCGGTGCGGACGGGATGAGCGGCGCGGCGCTCCATGCCGCCCGCGCCGCGCTTGCTGCCGGCGCTGGTTTGGTGAAGCTCGTCGCGGCGCGGGAGACGATCGCCGCGGCGCAGGCGAGCCTGCCCGATCTCCTGACCGTGGAAACCGCCTTCGGCGCGGACCTCGAGCCCGGCGTGGGAGAGGCGCTCGAATGGGCGGACGCGCTGGTGATCGGGCCTGGCCTGGGCCGTGAGCCGCGCGATCTGCGCAGTCGATTTGTCGCCGCAGTGCTGTCGCGTCGCCCCATCCCGACCGTCATCGACGCGGACGCGTTGCACGTATTTCGTGCCGACGTGTCGACGGGCAGTCGTGCGCTTGTCTGCACACCTCATCTCGGGGAATTCCGCGCATTAGTGGGCGACGCGTTGGCCGACGAGGCCGCCAACGATCGCTGGTCTGCTGCCGGCCGCGCCGCCGCAAAGCTCAAATGCACTGTGCTGTTGAAAGGCGTTCCCACCGTGATCGCCGATCTGCGGGGACCTGC
>Ga0207653_10000080_pt1 | contig 69891 bp, 53 predicted proteins | sample KBSK5251metaG_FD_184341 | JGI IMG/M metagenome (GOLD analysis project Ga0207653, IMG submission 184341) | Corn, switchgrass and miscanthus rhizosphere microbial communities from Kellogg Biological Station, Michigan, USA - KBS K5-25-1 metaG... | ecosystem: Host-associated > Plants > Roots >... | reverse complement strand
TTAACATGTCTAAGAAACTTTTGTCCGAAAAACAAAGGCTCTCCAGACTTGTTACACGGAGGGTTCACTGAGTTCCACTGAGACTTTTTTCGACTAACTCATATGCGGGTTAAGAGTTGATGACCACGACACTCTCTAACAATCAACACGAGTTACTCGAACCGCTCAGGCGGCTTCACGAAATCATTCGCGACAAAGTCGTGGCCGATTGCGAGCGCCTGGCGATCGAATCACTTAGTTCGATTGCGCGCGAGGAAGAAGGCGACACCATTTATGCTGTCGATCGGATTAGCGAGGACCTCTTCCTGGAATTCTTTGAACGCGAGATCGCGCCGTCTTCATCGCTGGTCTTAATTGCCGAGGGACTGCCGGGCGGAAAGTTGATCCTGCCGGTTGGAACGCGTGAATCGGATGCCGTCTACAAAATCATTGTCGACCCAATAGACGGCACCCGCGGATTGATGTACCAGAAGCGCAGCGCCTGGATTCTCACCGGCGTAGCGCCGAATCGCGGAGAGGAAACAACGCTGGCTGACATCAAGCTGGCGATCCAGACAGAAATTCCCCTGGTTAAGCAACACTTGTCCGATTGTCTGTGGGCCACTCGTGGCGGAGGAGCATTTGCCGAGCGCTTTGATCGCCTGACCGGTAAACAATTTCCGATCAAATTACAGCCGTCGCGCGCCGTTAGCATTGCCCATGGTTATGCCGGCATCTCGCGCTTTTTCCCCGGAGCGCGGGAAGAACTGGCGGCGATCGATGAAGAGATCGTGCTCGCCGCCCTGGGCCACACGGCGCCGGGGAAAGCCCATTGCTTTGAAGATCAATACGCCTCGACCGGCGGCCAACTCTACGAACTGATGGGCGGTCATGATCGATTCATCGCCGACCTTCGACCTTTGATGGAAAATCTGCTGCGAAAGCGCGGCGCCCCGCTCGGCATTTGTTGTCACCCGTACGATTTGTGTACCGAGTTGATCGCGCGCGAGGCGGGAGTAATCGTAACCGACGCGCTGGGCCGGCGGGTGAGCGCGCCTTTGAACGTTGAAGCAGACGTTGCCTGGGCCGGCTATGCCAACGAGGCGATTCGCGCGCAGATCGAGCCGCTTCTGCAAAGCGCGCTGGCGCGACGGGGATTGATTTAGCCTGGAATACGAAGCAACGAAATACTGGGAGCCCGGGCGCCCTCGCCCGCACCTCCGCAGCAGGTTCTATTTTCAAGAAAGATTTTTTCGGGCTTCGCTCTCATTGCGGGCGGGGCGCCCGCGCTCCCAGTATTGACGGCTCGCTCAGATCTAAAGATCAATGAGTCAACACGAGATCATCTCCGGCTCGACACAGGAATTAGAAGACAGCGACGATTTTGTTGATTCGCTTGATCGCCTGGTCGCTTCCCTTCCCGACAACTGGCGTGACCTTTTCAAATCCGAAAACGAATTGATCATCGCTCGTGCTCCCGGTCGGCTCGACGTCATGGGAGGCATCGCGGATTACTCCGGCTCGCTGGTTTTGCAATGGCCGATTCGGGCCGCGGTCCATGTCGCGCTACAGCGAAACGAAAGCCAAAGAATCCGAATCGCCAGCTTGCCCGACGCTACCGGATCGCGTTCACGACTCTTCGAAATGAGGTTGGAAGAGATGCGGCAGTTAGGCGACTACGAATCCGCCCGCGCGCGTTTCGCTGCAGATTCCGAAAGTCATTGGGCCGCTTATGTAGCGGGCGCGCTTTTCGTCTTGATGAGGGAAAGGAATTGCCTGTTTGAAGATGGAATGAGCCTCCTCATAAAATCGGCAGTGCCGGAAGGAAAAGGTGTCAGTTCGTCGGCTGCGCTCGAGGTTGCGTCGATGCAAGCGATTGCGGCCGCCTACGAAATCGAAATTTGCGCACGGGAAGTTGCGCTGCTTTGTCAGCAGGTGGAGAACCTTGTCGTCGGAGCGCCATGCGGTGTCATGGACCAGATGACCGCATCGTGTGGCGAAGCGAATCAACTGCTTGAACTCCTCTGCCAACCTGCGGATTTGAAGGGTGTCGTGGCCTTCCCCGAGGAACTGGAGGTTTGGGGAATTGATTCCGGCATTCGTCACTCGGTTAGCGGATCGGACTATCGAACGGTACGCACTGCGGCTTTCATGGGCTATCGAATTATCGCCGATCGTGCAGGGTTAGAAGTCCGCCCGGATGACTCCCGGCGTCATGTGAAGATTGATGATCCAAAATGGAAAGGTTATCTTGCGAACATTACAACGGAAGAATTCGAGACTGACTACGCCGCCAGCGTTCCCGAACGAATGCGTGGCGAAGAGTTTCTTAAACGCTACGAAGGAACCAGCGATCGCGTTACGACCGTCGAGGCGACCAGAGATTACCCGCTGCTGGCGGCCACCCGTCACCCGATTTACGAAAGTGCGCGGGTAAAATCATTCGCTGAGATACTGCGTGGCGGACGCGCCGTTGACCAAACACGTCTGCTTGGCGACTTGATGTATCAATCGCATGAGAGTTATTCCCAATGCGGTCTCGGTTCAGATGGAACGGATCGCATTGTTGAATTAGTGAAGCAATCAGGCAGCGGCGATCTTTATGGCGCGAAAATCACCGGCGGCGGAAGCGGCGGCACGGTCGCGATTCTCGGCCGCCGAAGCGCGGGCGAGGAAATCAAAGCGATTGCTTCCAGCTATCGTGAGCAGACTGGTTATCCAACGGAAGTCATCTCCGGCTCTTCGCCGGGCGCGAATAGTTTCGGCTATTTGAAGGTCAAGGAGTTGCTGAAAAAGTAGATCTGAGCAGGAGTGGAACCATCACTACTGGGAGCGCGGGCGCCCTCGCCCGCAATGAGCGCGAAGCGCGAACCGATTGCAGCGTTTAATTCTTTTGACAGCGTGATTCGCAAAGGGGATGCGGGCGAGGGCGCCCGCGCTGCCAATATTAACTTGCTCGTCACCTCCACTATTTTCGTCAATACCGGGGCTGAGCAAAACGAGGAACAGATGAAACTGAACACCAAACTTTTACTTACAGGTCGTGTCTTCATTTCAGAACCTCTGTGGAACTCTGTGGAACTCCGCGTTTCTGTGGTGAAATTATTTTCAGCGAGTACCACAGACGCACTGAGAACCACAGAGTACGCACCGAGTAAGACGCAATCCGCCCATCGCCCACTCATGCTTTTCATGTGCGCTGTCGTGATGCTTATGCTAAACGTTGACACGCACGGTCAAGCCGGAATGCTCAAGGATGATTTCGGCAAAACGCCGGAAGGTCAAAGCGTCGACATCTACACTTTGACGAACAGTCACGGCGCCGAAGTGAAGATCACGAACTATGGCGGCATCGTCACGTCTCTGAAGGTGCCCGATCGAACGGGACGGATGGCCGACATAGTTCTCGGCTTTGATAACCTCGACGCCTATCTTAAAGGCCATCCTTACTTTGGAGCGATCATCGGCCGCTATGGCAATCGTATCGCCAAAGGCCGCTTCAGTCTCAACGGAGTCGAGTACAAGCTGGCAGTCAACAACGGCGCCAATCACTTGCACGGCGGAATCAAAGGCTTCGACAAGGTTGTATGGAATGCAAGACCTCTGAAAGTAGGTGATGGCGCCGCGCTCGAATTAACCTATCTAAGCAAGGACGGAGAAGAAGGCTATCCCGGAAATCTCTCAGTCAAAGTCGTATACACGCTGACGAACGCAAACGAGTTGAAGATTGAATATTCCGCGACGACTGACAAAGACACTGTCCTCAATCTCACTCATCATTCGTATTTCAATCTCGCCGGCCAGGGTGAAGGCGACATTCTCAAGCACAGTCTGTTCATCAATGCCAATCGTTTTACTCCTACCGATCAAGGATCGATCCCCACAGGCGAATTACGAAGCGTGCGCAACACTCCTTTCGACTTTCTAAGAATGACCGAGATCGGTGCGCGCATCAACGGACCTGATCAGCAATTGCAGTTTGGCAAAGGCTACGATCACAACTTTGTGCTCAATGGAAGAATGGGAGCGATGCGTCTGGGTGCGCGAGTTTACGAAGCCGGGTCGGGTCGGGTCATGGAAGTCTGGACTACCGAGCCCGGCATGCAGTTCTACACGGGAAATTTTCTCGATGGCACGCTCACCGGCATCGACGGCAAAGTCTACAACCCGCGTTACGGCTTTTGTCTCGAGACGCAGCATTATCCCGATTCGCCCAATCAGCCGAAGTTTCCGAGCGCCGTGCTCAAAAAAGGTGGACGCTATCACACGGTCACCGTCTACAAATTCTCAACTCGATCTGCAAAATAAATCGCCCGTATAATCAACGAACGAGAAACCATGGCTGACTACACACCACAACCTGAACACAAATTCACGTTCGGCCTCTGGACCGTCGGCAACCGAGGGCGCGATCCCTTTGGCGACGCGACGCGGCCGAGTTTAAGTCCAATCAAAATCGTCAAAGAGTTGAGCAAGCTCGGGGCATACGGCGTCAATCTTCATGACAACGATCTGGTGCCGATTGATGCGACCGCGTCGGAACGCGATCGAATCGTCAGCGAGTTTCGGCAAGCGCTCGATGATCACGGCATGAAGGTCCCGATGGCCACCACCAATCTTTTTTACGATCCGGTTTTTCGGGATGGGGCCTTCACGTCGAACGATTCGCGCGTGCGCCGCTATGCCTTGCAGAAAACTATGAAGTCGATGGATTTGGGCGCCGAGTTGGGGGCGCGAATCTACGTCTTCTGGGGCGGGCGCGAGGGAGCAGAAGTCGACGCCGCCAAAGACCCGCGCGAAGCTCTCAAATGGTATCGCGAAGCCCTCAACTTTCTTTGTGAGTATTCAATCGACCAGGATTACGGATACAAATTCGCGCTCGAGGCTAAACCGAACGAGCCTCGCGGCGACATCTATTTGCCCACGACCGGCGCGATGCTCGCGTTTATCGCCACGCTCGACCATTCCGGAATGGTAGGCGTCAATCCGGAAGTCGGACACGAACAGATGTCCGGGCTTAATTTCTATCATGTCGTCGCGCAGGCGGTTGAGGCCAACAAACTTTTTCATATTGACCTTAACGATCAAAAGGGGCCGCGTTTCGATCAGGATCTGCGCTTCGGGTCAGAGTCAATCAAGAACCTCTTTTTTCTGGTCAGGTTGTTGGAAGATGCTTACGATGGACCTCGCCACTTCGACGCGCACTGTTACCGGAGTGAAAACGAAGCAGGTGTGTGGGAATTCGCGGCCGGCTGCATGCGGAACTATCTAATTCTGAAAGAGAAGGCGCGGCAATTCGACGAAGACGCCGAAATCCAGACGGTGCTGGCCGAGATCAACGAAAGCGATTCCGAACCGCTCGGCAACTTCAGCAGTGAAAAGGGGCAGAAGATAAAAAGCCTCACCTTCGATCGGCATGAATTATCTCAAAAGAGCTTGCCCTATGAACGTCTGGACCAGCTGACAGTGGATCTTTTATTGGGCGTGCGTTAGAGAAAAAGCTCTGTGCCTCAGTGATTTCTCTGTGTCTCTGTGGTGAACTACTCTTGAGCGATTTCACCACAGAGGCACAGAGGTAAGCACAGAGACACGGAGGGAAATCAGGAACTCGATATGATCTTAGTTACAGGCGGCGCAGGATACATCGGCGGTGTCACCGCAGAACTGCTTCTCAAACGCGGTGAGCGCGTTGTCATTCTCGACAATCTCGATCGAGGCGATCGTCAAACGATTCCGGACGGGGCCTCTTTCTATGAAGGCAATGTTGGCGACCGTGAACTCACCTCGCAAATCATGCAGGAGAATGAAATTGAAGCGTGCATACACTTCGGCGCACTCGCTTACGTCGGAGAGTCCGTTTCCGAACCGGCGCGCTACTTTCAAAACAATGTCGAGCAAGGCATTGCTTTGATTGATTCGCTCCGGACAGCGGGCGTTCCTTACCTGGTCTTTTCGTCAACCTGCGCCACTTATGGCGAACCACAGCGAGTGCCGATTTCGGAAGACCACCCTCAGAACCCGACCAATCCGTACGGCTGGTCAAAGCTGATGATGGAACGAGTGATGGAAAGCTTCGATCGGGCTTACGGTCTCCGCTTCATCGCGTTGCGTTATTTTAACGCGGCTGGGGCGACAGTTGAGCGCGGCGAAGCGCACGTCCCCGAAACTCATTTGATTCCAAATGTGGTGGGCGCAGCGCTGGGGCAGACCCCCGAGTTGTCAGTCTTTGGCGACGATTATGAAACGCCTGATGGGACTGCGATTCGCGATTATGTTCACGTAACCGATTTGGCCGGCGCTCACATCCTGGCCCTGGATTACCTACGCTCCGGCGGAAAGTCTGATTGTTTCAACCTGGGCACCGGCAATGGTTATTCAGTCAAGGAAGTGATCGAGATTACTCAGAAGGTTACAGGCCTCAAGGTTCCTTTCACGATTGCTCCGCGACGGGCAGGCGATCCATCTCGGCTGGTCGCCGATGCGGCGAAGGCCGGAACAGTTCTGGGTTGGAAGCCGGAGCACCAGACTCTCGACTCGATCATTCGCACCGATTGGGAATGGCGAGCGAAAGCTGATCCCAAATGAACCCTTCTTAGTCAGCAGTCTTTTTTTTCGATTCTTCACTCCGCGTCGCCCCATCTCCTGAATGCAAACCTCGGCGACGACGAGCGTCGACATTGCCTGCTGGAATTTGTCGCTAAAGCAGCGATCTGAGTGAGCGCGCCGTTTAAAGTCGATCTTCGCCAGCATTATTCACAAACAAAGGCACGTCCCCTTTGTCGCTCGCGAATCTATGATTCTGATACGCGCCGGCTGACCTGCCAGTCAAGTGAATTAAGATCCGCTATTTTCAGCTGAAACTCTAAACTTGACGGGAAACTTTCTGTCAATGCTCAGCGGAGCACGCCCTTGCCCTCTGGTATCCATCAATTTGCGGGAGAATGGCGACACATTAACGGAGAAAACAAAACATCAAATCTGGCTTATCTTCTCCCGATTTGCCGGCATTTATTTTCCGCTTGATAAAAATTTTACCTTGATCGGCGTGCTAGGATCTTCCCCCATGAACTGAACTCCGAACCAGGACGGTCGCCCGGCTGCCAGCAATCAAGATAGAAACGGTTCCGAGGAGCGACAGTGAGCGGGAAGGTTTGTCAGCAACACACTAACGAACACTACCGAAGCGTCCCGGAATTATTAACCTGAACGCCGTCTTTTTTTCGTGCGCGTCATTGTGCTTTGAACATCAGACAGTTCCGTTCTCTCATGTCAAACCGGTGCAGACCATTGAGAGACGAAATTCATGGCAAGCGAAAGAGCATTATGCTTTTGGCTCCAGCGTCCCATATGAAGGTAACCACACACTTCCCCCTAGCACGCACCAAAGGTCTGATCGTTGAAGAAATGACAGAAGAATTGTTGGTCTATGATCTCGATCGCGATAAGGCCCACTGCCTGAACCCTTTCGCTGCTGCTGTCTGGAAACACTGTAACGGTCGCAAGAGCGCCGCCCAAATCGCTAAACAACTGGTTAGACAACATGGGAACGAGATGGGCCGCTCGTTAGCAAATGCCAATACGCTGACGGAGCAGTTAGTTTGGCTCGCGCTGGAACAACTGGGCCACCTTCATTTATTAGAGGAGCCTGTGTCATGCCCCACGCACACGCCGCGCATTTCGCGTCGCGAAGCAATGCGGCGCATCGGCATCGGCGGTGTCATCGCGTTGCCGGTCGTGGTTTCAATTACGGCGCCCGAAGCGGTCCAGGCGGGAACGTGCCGACCTCATAATGCTTCGTGCAACACCGGAATAGAATGCTGTTCCACCATCTGCAGCGGCGGCCATTGCGCCTAGGCAAATACGTAAGCTGAGGTTTTATGAAAAGAGCTGGTATTTTTCTCAGTAAAGCGTTTTTTGTGACGTTGATCGCTACACCCGCATCAGCGACAACCTATTTTTCGCAGGGCAGTGTCACGCCCAATACATTGACTAATTGGAATACTGTCCGGGCAGGAGGCGGAACATCTCCAGCTAACTTCGCCTCTGGCGACACTTTTGTCATCCAGGATACACATGCTATGGGGACGACGGCGGCCTGGACCGTTTCCGGTACGGGAGCGACGATACAGATCGAGAGCGGGGGAACTCTGACCGCGAATGACCTCGTAGCGGCGCCAAATTTTCAAGTTAATAACGGCGGCATCTATGTGCACAACGCAAACGGCAGCAGCGCTAATGGCAGTGCTAACGATGTTCCAGGTTCAACCAGTCGCACTTTCGGCGCTTCAAGCACCGTCGAGTTTCAGAAATGGGCTAACGGAGGAACAGGACCCGCTGGTTTGCCTAACGTTCCGTGGGGAAACTTGAAGATCAATGTCGCTACTTTGAATGGCGCTTGGAATCAGCAAGGCGCCTTGCAGACTGTGAACGGAAATCTAATTATTCAGACAACGGGCGGGATGATGCGCGCGTTTCGACTAGTCGCCAGCGTTCCTGCCAACCTTACCATAACGATTGGAGGGGACTTGCAGATTTCAGGCGGGATTTTCGAACTCGAAAACGGTTCAAGCAATGTCACGTTGAATCTTGGAGGTAACTTTTCGCAAACGGGCGGCACGTTTACTTCTACAGGTTCCGCATTCCCTGCTTTTACGTTTACTGGCGGCACTCCTTCAGCTTCTTTCACTCAGTCTGCCGGCACCTTCACAAGTACCCTCATTAATTTCATCGTCGTCCTCGGAAAGACGTTGACTCTTAACAATGATCTCCCGATTGCTAACTCTCGCTCGCTCACGGTCAATGGCGTCCTAAGCTGTGGCACAAATCTGGTCAAAAACGTTCCTTCGAATACGGGGACGTTTACCCTTAATTCCGGCGGCACTCTCGGCATAGGCTCTCTCGCTGGAATCACGACTTCCGGGTCAACTGGCAACATCCAAACAACTACTCGAAATTTCAACATCGCCGCAAACTACACTTATGACGGAAGCGCCGGAGCGCAGGTCACCGGAAATGGACTGCCGGCCATAGTTAATGATTTGACGATAAGCAACAGCATGGGCGTCAGCCTTTCCGGCTCCGTAGCCGTTAGCGGCACGCTGGCATTGACCAGCGGCGACCTGACTACGACGGACTCGTTCATTCTCACTGAGAATGGAACTTCAAGCGGAACGGGAGACGTGATCGGCACGGTGCAGCGTAGTGACGTAGGCGCCGGACCGGTGGCTTTCGGTAATCCGAACGTGCAGATAACAAATGCCGGCGCGATGACTTTGCAAGTACTGTTGGTAAAAAGCGCCCCAGGCAGCTTTGCAAGTGCGGTAACTCGCGTCTACTCACTTAACATAGTGGCCGGTAGTGTGAGTAGTGCGACAATTCGTTTGCACTATCTCGATGCTGAACTGAACAGCAACGATCCCTCGCTTCTGCATCTCTGGCGCGCGACAGGTTCGCCCGCCGCCGCCTGGACCGATCAGGGAGCGCCTAACAGTACTCAAACAGCATCTGACCCGAATAACTGGATCCAGAACACCGGTGTTACCGGATTCTCTGTCTGGACGTTTGCTGGTGGGCCCGCAGCTCCGACGGCCGTGAAGCTTACGAAGTTCAACGCCTCGAACTTCACGGACGGCGTCACTCTGAACTGGGAGAGTGGTTTTGAGGTCAACAATCTCGGCTATCACCTCTATCGTGAACGAAACGGCGTGCGCACGCGTGTGACGCCGGCGGTGGTGGCCGGTTCCGCGCTCAAGGTTGGTCCGCGAAGTAAACTAACCGCAGGTTATTCCTATTCGTGGCTCGATCGGCAGGGCACGCCTGATACTGGCTATTATCTGGAGTCGATCGATCTAAATGGTGAGCGCGAGCTGACCGGACCGATCTATCCTGCGCGCGCAGAGGGCGAGAGTCCGACTGCCAGTAAGCAACGCGCCACGCTCTTGAGCGATGTCGCCTCGACAACTGCGCCGGCTGCAGAATTCGAGCAATCGTGGCCGGCTTCAATGGAAGCGAATGCAGTTGCTCCGGCGGAAAAGAAAGCTTCATCGAAACAGCCGTCGGCGCCCGCGCCGGCTCCAGCAGCGCTAACAACCCAACAGACGATTGCCGGCGGCCGCGCCGTGAAAATCTCTGTCGCCCGCAATGGTTGGTATCGCGTGACGCAACCGGAACTTGTGGCGGCCGGTCTCGACGCCAATTCCGACCCGCGCCGCTTGCAGCTCTTAGTCGACGGTAAGGAAATACCCATCATGATTAATGGTGGAGACGGCCAACTTCGCGCTGGTGATTCCATCGAGTTTTATGGCCAGGCACTCGACACACTGAATACCGATACGCATGTTTACTGGTTGATCAGCGGCAATACCTCTGGCAAACGACTCAACCGGCCCAAGTCTTCGACCGTTAAGCCCGGCAATACTGATTGGGCGAATGGCTTCGGCGGCAGCTTTGCCCTGACTACGGAACGCAAGGACAAAATGGTTTACTTTGCCGGCTTACTCAACGGCGAGGGCGAAAACATTTTCGGTTTGCCCGTAACCAGCAGTCCGGCAAGTCAAATTCTGACCGTCAGAAACCTCGATAGCGCCACGACGCAGGCACAGTTGGCGGTGGCCTTGCAGGGTGTCACCGATGTCAATCACGAGGTCCAGGTGCAACTCAACGGCTCGCCAGTGGGCACTATTAACTTCAACGGCCGCCAGCATCCTTCGCAAAGCTTCTCAGTGAATCGCTCACTCTTGTTGGATGGCGACAACACCGTGACATTGTCAGCCGTTGGCGGCGATGCTGACGTCAGCTTGATCGATTCCACGAGTCTGAGCTACGCCCACACTTATCGTGCCGATAACAACGCGTTGCGCTTCAGCGTAGCGGGCGGTCAGACAGTAGTCGTTCGCGGCTTCAACTCGTCCGCGATTCGAGTCATTGATATAACCAATCCCGCCACTCCCGACGAAGTGGCTACCACGATTGGACCGTTGGATGGCGGCTACGCTTTCAAACTACAAGCGTCCGGTACGACTGCGCGGACCTATATGGCCTTCACGGATAGCCAGGCTTCGCAGGCGGCCGCGATCGCAGCAAACCAGCCTTCCAGTCTCACCACGGCGCAAACCGCCGACATGCTGATTGTGACGCATAAAGATTTTCGCGCAGCCATCGAGCCGCTGGCGGCCCAACGTCGGGCTGAAGGGCTCGCCGTCACAATTGTCGATATCGAAGATGTTTACGACGAGTTTAGTTTTGGAGCTCACACGCCGTATGCGTTGCGCGACTTCCTAAGCTGGACCGTCAGTCACTGGACCCGCGCTCCGCGTTACCTCCTGTTGGCCGGCGACAGCAGTTGGGACCCACGCAACTATCTGGATCAGGGCTTTGGTGATTTCGTGCCGACGAAGTTAATCGACACCGGTTACATGGAAACAGCCTCTGATGATTGGCTGGCGGATTTTGACGGGGACGGTGTGGCGGACATCGCCATCGGTCGCCTGCCCGGACGTACCGCGACGGAAGTTAACCGCATGGTGTCGAAGCTTCTCACCTATGAACAGGAGCGTCAGACGGGCACCCCGCCACGTGGAGCTCTGATGGTGGCTGACGCCGGCTTCGAAAGCGAAAGCCAGGCGACGGCAGCGCTTCTGCCATCACCCATCGCCGTTCAGAGTATTAATCGAGCTGACGTGGGCAGCGATGATCTGACGCGCAGCCAAATCGTCAACGGCATAAACAATGGGCCACTGATCGTCAACTACTTCGGCCACGGCTCGGTGACCGTTTGGACGGGAGCGGGCTTGCTCGATTCAGATTTGGCGGCAAACCTGACGAATAACAACAGGCAGTCGTTCTTCATAATGATGACCTGCCTGAACGGCTATAGCCACGATGCTTATATCGACAGCCTCGCAGAAGCGCTCTTAAAGGCTCCGAACGGCGGCGCAATGGCGGTATGGGCCTCATCGGGCTTCACCGAATCGGATCCACAGTTCGCAATGAGCACGCAGTTCTACCGGCAGTTGTTCAGTTCACCAAACATGCGAGTGGGTGACGCCTTCAAACCAGCCAAGGCCGTCATCTCGGATCCCGACGTCCGCCGCACCTGGATGCTGTTCGGCGACCCGTCGATGAGAATCAGGTGAGGTCCTGCCAGGTAGCCCTGAGCGCTGGCAACTCGCCGGGGACGCGTTCAGCAAGGCGGGCCGTTAGGCATTACGCTACTCTTCTTGATTGATAGGGGAGAATTGCCGCGGCCTCGTGCCTCTTGCGTGTACCGCAGTTAACTGTCCGGAATACATTTCCGCCTTTAGGTGCCTGTCGGAAAATCCCTAGGGATGCAATGCTTATTGAAAGCTCAAGCCCATTAATCCCGGGAGCTCATCTATGGGCGAAAGACGATTGGTTGCGCTCCTAAAGGAGCTACTAATTCTCAAATGGGGCCTGCCATTTTCTATAAACATTTCACCGCTACGCGGTTTTTTCCGACAGACTTCTTTACCCACGTGGCTCGGATTTTGCCCCCGTGATTCCTCGGGCGGGTCGCCACTGTGACATCGTCACGCCATCACCACTCTCGAAAAATTATGTTGACAGTTTTCGCCGCGACCGCGTAGGGTTGATTCATGGCGTTTGCCCCAACGACCAGCTTTACTTAAAAGCTTTACTCTGAAGCGACAAAGGCACACCCAGCGCGAGCTGGGGCCGCAAAGCCAACGGAGGTCAATCCGACATGACCTGGCTGGGTTACCGAAAGCAGGAATTCTTTTTTGAGGCGCTCTCGTGCTCTGCCGCGCCTCGATCCTTCCTAATTTTCCCAACCCCTTTACCAATCCGAAGGCTGTGCGAGCGTCTCTAGTGGACCGCTATTCTGGCCTGCCCCGTGTGAACCGTTAGTTTTCTCCAAAGCGATTCCGCACCCAAGAGCCAGGAAAGCCTCTGCGTCTGCCACTCATGATGCGATGGATCGTCAGATGTCTGGTCGCCCCAACCTCATAGCAGTGTTTTGGTTGACTTGATAAAGGAGAGGTTGAGGGATGACAAGATTCACATTTGCCACTTGTATGGGGCTTTTGCTCGTGTGCCTTGCAACCGCAGGGTTCAATTCAAGAAAAGCATTGGCCGAAAAGCAAAGCATTGATCATTCGACGCCTGTCGAGAAGTTTGTAGCGGGTCGCGTGCTGGTCAAGTTCCATGACAACACATCTCCCGGTTATGCGCGAAACATAATCGCAGCCCTCGGCGCCAGAGACGCCGACGAAATTCCCAACATAGGCGTACACATCCTTGACCTCCCTTATCAAGCAAACGAGAAGGCTTTCGTCAGCGCGTTTCGAGCACAGGCGGAAGTTGAGTTTGCCGAGTTGGATCGGATTGTCGAACCAGCCGACATAACTCCGAATGATCCGTGGTATGTAAATTGGGAAGGCCATCTGAAAAAGATCCAGGCCCCCGCCGCGTGGTCAATAGCGACTGGTCAGAGCAGCGTCGTCATTGCCATTCTTGACACCGGTGTGGACGGGACGCATGAAGACTTAGCCTCAAAGCTGATTTCTGGCTGGAACACCTACAACAATAACTCGAACTCCAGTGACGTGGCCGGACACGGCACCGCGGTGGCAGGCACAGCGGCGGCCGCTAGTAACAACGGTATGGGTGTGGCCTCGGTTTGCTGGAACTGCATGATAATGCCCGTACGCGTCTCTGACACTAGTGGCAACGCGGCCTTTTCTGCAATTGCCAGTGGGCTAAGCTGGGCCGCCGATCACGGGGCTCGCGTCGCCAATATCAGTTACATCGTTTCTGACAGCTCAACTGTCACTACTGCCGCAAAATATTTTCAAAGTAAGGGTGGCGTAGTTGCCGCATCGGCGGGTAATTACAGTACCTTCGATTCAGCGGCGGACAATCCGTACATTCTCACAGTCAGTGCCACGGACCAATTCGATGTGCTCTACTCTTACTCAAACACTGGCAACAATGTCGACCTAGCCGCTCCCGGAGACTCCTTCAGTACAAAAATGGGCGGTGGTTACGTGTCCGTCGGGGGCACATCCTATTCCGCTCCGATCGTCGCGGGCGTAGCAGCCTTGGTTATTTCAGCGAACCCTAATCTCACGCCGACTCAGACGCAGGACATCCTAAAACAATCCGCCGATGACTTAGGTGCGGCGGGATGGGACTTGAGTTATGGTTGGGGTCGCGTCAACGCGGCTCGCGCTGTCGCAATGGCGGGGGGTGTTCCTTTACCGTCACCAACACCCACACCATCGCCTTCGCCAACACCGACACCGTCCCCGACGGCAGACACGACGCAACCAAGCGTCACAATTACATCGCCTACTGCTGGTGCGAAAGTTTCCTCAAACACATCTGTTTACGTTAGCGCGTCTGACAACGTTGGGGTCGCAAGAGTCGAGCTTTATGTTGATGGCTTGCTCGCTTCAACTTCAGCCTCGGCGCCATTCACCACAAAGTGGAACTCGCGTAAGGCGGCAGCCGGCACGCACAGCCTGCAATGCAAAGCTTACGATGGAGCGGGCAATGCTGGCTTGTCGCAGATTGTAGGGGTAGTCAAATGAGAGGACAAGATCTTCTTATGAGTAAGTAATTTTCTTGCAAGCCCTTTAAGGATTAGAAGTCACCGACAAAGGCTAACTCCGTGGTAACGCGCGGGGCTCGCAAAGTGAAAATCTCCTGGAGATTGGTTCACTACCGAAGTGACCACTTGTATGGACAAGCTTCGGAGGTGTGAGCTCATGTGCGGTTGCGAAAGTGAAAGAGAAGCACTGAAGTTTAATAAGACTTTGTTCTGGTCTGCGATTAGCTGTGCGGGCCTTGCAGTTCTCGCAACACTCCTCACAGCTTTGGCTTGCTTGTTGGGAATTCTGGCTCCAACTAGTCTTCTTGGCGTAGGTATCGGTTTCGCCTCAGTAGTCGCGCTTCTTAAGCAGGCAGCAGCCAGATGCCCAACATTTAGTGAAATATGGGATCGGCAATGTGATCATTCGAAGGAAGATGAGGGTGTAAAAAGTTTTGTGTAAATGGTCATCGCTGAGCTAACCGAGTAAGGTTAGGAGAAGGAGAAAGATGACCACAGACACGATAGACAACGAGCTGATTGACAATCTGCTGAAGAACTACAAAAAGCCGGCGGATCTGATCGGCGAAAACGGGCTGCTGAAACAACTGACGAAGCAGTTGCTGGAGCGGGCGATGGCCGCGGAGATGACCGAGCACGTCGGCTACGATAAGCACGACGCGGCCGGGAACAACAGCGGCAACTCGCGGAACGGGAAGTCGGCCAAGACGATCAAGGGAACGTTTGGGGAGTTAGCGCTGGAGACGCCGCGGGACCGGAATGGGACCTTCGAGCCGCAGATCATTGAGAAGCATCAGAGGCGGTTCACGGGGTTCGACGCCAATATTCTTTCGCTGTATTCGCGAGGGTTATCAACGCGAGAGATCCAACAACACCTCGAAGAGATTTACCACGTAGAAGTCTCGCCGGGCTTGATCTCGAGCGTGACGGATGAAGTGATTGATGAGGTGAAGACGTGGCAGAACCGGCAGCTCGACAAGGTTTACCCGATCATGTATCTGGACGCGATCCAGTTCAAAGTGAGAGATAACGGGCAGGTCAAGAACAAAGCAATCTACCTGGCGATTGGGGTCACGATGGAGGGCTACAAAGAAGTGCTGGGGTTGTGGATCGCCCAGACGGAAGGAGCCAAGTTCTGGCTCCAAGTAGTGACGGAACTGAAGAATCGCGGCGTAACTGACATCTTTATCGCCTGTGTTGACGGACTGAAAGGCTTTCCTGAAGCAATCGAGAGTGTCTTTCCGCAAACGGAAGTGCAGTTGTGCATCGTGCATCTGGTGCGGCACTCGCTGAACTTTGTCGGTTGGAAACAGCGCAAGGAAGTAGCTGCCGATCTGAAGCTGATTTACAGAGCGGCGACCGAAGCCGAAGCTGACCAACGACTGACCGAGTTCAGTCTGAAATGGGATGCGAAGTTTCCGATGATCGCGAAGTCCTGGCGCAGCAACTGGACGCGCGTGATTCCGCTTTTCGCGCATCCACCGGAGATTCGGAAGATCATTTACACGACCAACGCCATCGAGTCCCTGAACATGTCGCTGCGCAAGGTAACGAAAGCGCGCGGCTCGTTTCCCAACGATGAGGCCGTCAGCAAACTGCTCTATCTGGCGCTCCGCAACATTGCCAAGCGGTGGACTCGGTCGCTGGCCGATTGGACTGGCGCCCTCAATCGCTTCGCCATTATTTACGAAGACCGCCTGCCGGTGAACTAAGCGCGGGCGAGCGACGAAATGAAACCGCAACTACGAAACCGGGCTATGGAAACCGTGGAAAAACAAACTGCGTTTTCCCACCGTTCCCACAGCCCCTACTACTGCTGATAAATTAATATTTATATGAAAAGCAGCGACCCAAAACAACAGACGATCGTTTACACAAAATCCTTGACGCTACCAGGAAGATGGAAAATTGAATCAGTCGATCTATCACCGTCGGAATGCCTAAGGTCCCATTTCCCTTGCTGGCGGGCTTCGGTATCTCTACTTTCAGCACCGCCTGCGGGTGATAGTTGTCTAACAGTTCCTCTTTGATCTCAGCCAGTGCTCCCCGCAAGTAAGCTCGCAGGTACTCGACGCTCATCTTATCGACTCCCACCGCGCCTCTGTTTCGCTCTACCTGTTTGAGAGCCAACTTCACACGTTCGGCCTCGCTCCCGTCGAAGGAACTCCTATGCCCGCGGCTGACTTCTACCAGCTCGTCCAGCTAACGGTTCCCCCGTGTGGGTCCGTAGGAGACTTTCACCTCCCTAGTGAGTGCACTCTGCCAGGCGCACACAAGAAAACCAGCAGGCACGGTTAGAACCCGCTGCCTGCTGGCTGTTGTTTATGTAATTGGACTTCGTTTAAGAAGTCGTTTTATCCGGCCCGAATCCCAAATGGTTATGGGCAAGCGGGGGCCGCGTACGTTGCCGGATAACTAAACGTCGCTCCGGAAAGTACGTTCGTTATTGGATCCACTCCACATTGACCTGCGCTTTGAACGAAGTTCAAATTATTGTTCGCCTTGTCCAGCGCGTTCTTAAGCGCTTCCTGGTAAGCCCGGAAAGCACTCCCAGGACCACCACTCGTAGTGTCTGGATGCAGTCCAAGCTCGATGTTCGCCGCCACTAGTAGCTGATTAATGGTAACAAAGTCGTTGGGACTCAGGCCCGTGCCAGGAGCGTAAACAATGGCGCCGCCATTAACTTTGCCGTTCAGCACGTTCAACTCCATGGCCGAAAACTGAACAGACAACATGTATGCCATGTTTGTTGCTGTGCCACCGAGCAGCCAACTCTTTAGCGAACTCTTGCCAGAGCTGATCTGTGATGCGCTTGGCGCGGCGCACCCAACTATTGGGTCAAAGGCGGTTCCGTTCGCGTTTCGCAAATTGAAAGCGTTCAGCGTACAAAGCTGAGCCCCCGTGATTAGCGCCTGTCCGTTCTTGTTCGACCAAAAGCCCAGGGTCAGGCCACCACCAGCACCGAGGCAGACATTTCCGAATTCGATGGTCGTGGTTCCGGCAGAAACAACCGACTTTGATTGGATCGAGGCGTTGGTATGAATCCAGTTTGTGGCGTCACCTTCCAGTGCTGAATAACAGCCCGGCGCGAGGTCGATTATGCTTACCGGCGTCATCTTGGTTTCATACGTGGTACCGAAGTCCGCCTGGCCACCCACTCGTACTTCCCATCCAACAATCGGAGTATCACCGACGGTCAGAGTACCGCTGGCGTCCGCGTCGTAGTATTTGATCACTTGCAGAGTACCCTGCGGCGGAATCTCATCTTCTTTGACCTTGAAGTTGTCGGATTTGATAGTACCGCCTCCGAAGTCTGGATCCATGCTGACGTCGACATTGTATTCGCCGCCCGGGTTAGTTGTTGTGTCATAGCCTGGCGTGTTATCCGAGGCCTTCAACAGGATAGCCGACAACTGGTAGCACTGGGCAAAATTACCGTCAGGATTGACGATAGCGATTGCTGTTGCTGTATACCCAAGTAATAGACCGCCAGGCGCACTTACGCGAACATAGTAGTTTCCTGTCGGTAATCCAGGTCCTCCGCCTGTCGGACCGCCGTTCAAGTAAACGGCGTCCTTGCTGCTGTAAATGTTGAGATCGACTCCCGAGCAGGTTGCGTCGGTCGTGTAGATCGAACCGGGCGCCATCTGAGCAGTCGGTGTCAGCAACGCCAGCAGCGCAAACGCCGCCAACGCAACAATAATCATTCGTGTGTTAAAGATTCTCGATTTGGGTGACCGAGTGATCTTAAGGTTATTCTGCTTCATTGAAGTTTCTCCTTTTGGGTAAAGCCGGAGGTCCGGCAGTGAAATAGCCGGGGTATTTCCGGCGAGGAAAAGGATCCGCTAGGGGCAGATCTGATAAAGCCAGATGGAGGCAAATCCACAACCGCATTTATTCCTGTTGTACTCATCTGTCGTGTCACTCACCCTTTAAAGGGCTAATGATCCGTTATATCCCCAAGTTCGAACGATCCCAATCACATTGATTAAACGCTAACAGCCTGCTCTTAATATCTTTGAGCGCTGTCGACAAAACTATTTCCCGACAAATCTCGGGCATCCCTAACGGTCTACAAAAATCGGTAGTAGCTAATCGCCATGGCTAGTCCATAGCGCCCATCAGCTTGAGGCTCATTGCGCAAAACCTGGCACCTTAGAAACGCCCTGGCGCCGCTGCCCTGGCCATTCTCGAACTTAATCACCAGGTCCAACTGAGCTCCCGATGCCACTTGCCTGGGAAGACGAAGGTACACGCCGCTTGAACTAATGTTGTCAACCGCGCAAGCAATCTCAAAGTTTTCGCCGGCTGCATCCGTCCCCTGCACGTTTGTCGGGAATGCCTGACTACAACGGGCCTTTGCCCGCCGCTCAGAGGCTCCAGCATCAAGCGCCTTGGAAGCCTTGGCGCTAAGGTTAAATTCACCGCTCAGCGTCATGCGCGAGCTTTTTGAACCGGTAGCGGTGGCCATAGAGCTTTCCCTTCCTGTACCTTTCCATGAGATTGTAATTAAGTTGCAGAAAAGTTGCATCGGGGTGCGATGCCCTTTTATCTGGCATTATTCTGCGACGAGGATCGGAACCCGACTGGCAGAATTCTGCCATCTCGTGCGACATCCGAATCTGGCAAAGGGATTCGGGCTCGATACCCTAGCTGAGTTTTTGTGGCATCTTGGCGAGGCTGTAGGAGAATGCGTAGATCACTAATTCGAGCCTGTCGGTAACGCCCAGCTTGGAAAATATTGAGCTGAGGTGGTGCGTTACGGTGGTTTCGCTGATGAAAAGGCGTGCGGCAATCTGCTTGTTTTTGAGACCTTCGGCAATGAGAGCAATTACCTCCCGCTCTCTTGTGGTGAGATTATCGACCTTCGCTTGACCTGCATCGACCTTCTTTTCGCTCTGGGTCAATTCATCCAACAAACTACCCATCATCAAACGATCAAGCCAGACCTCGCCCTGATGGACTTTCCTAATTGCTTTCAACAACAGGTCGGTAGGCTGCTCCTTCGAGACAATTCCAGCCGCTCCCAACTTCGCCGCTTGTCGGTGCGTTTCAACATGTTTTACGGCCGTAAGAATCAGCACGCGAGCTTCCGTGGCTGTTTCCTTCAGTTCTCTCAGAAAATCGAGACCATTTTCACTTCCGAGATCGATATCGAGTAGGATTACGTTCGGCGCTGTGGTAGGCGCCAGAGCCAACCCTTCAGTGCAGGTGGCGGCTTCACCGACTACTTTCATGTCTGCCTGGGTTTCGATCAGCACGCGAAGGCCCATTCGCACCAACTGATGGCAGTCGATGATTAGGACTCGAATTCCCTTTTGACCCCTACTACCCATAGCAATTCCGGAACGAGCAAAGACCGAAGACCTACACCTGTACCAACACGGGTATAGAACGTCGCGTTACGCGCAAAATGGCGGGGCTAATTCCCTATCGACCGGTAAGGATTAGGCGCGAGTTTGCAAACCATATCCCTCCCAACAGCAGCCAGTCAAGCGCGCTCCTCGTCTCGCGACCATCTCCTGTATTCACATAAAGAGATAATTAGATTCATGAGGAGTTTTCAGCCTTGCCAGCAATAATTGGGATAGCTCCGAAGCCTGCGCCACTGCCTCCGCAGCGTTGCCAGAGCTTGATGGGCGGTGCCGCTCTGCGCTGATATCGGGGACGCCTTTGGCAAATGTCCCGTTAGCGCACAGTTTGATCAAACGAGTCAGGGTTCTGGATTGACTTGCTCGACACTAGCGCAAACGGGTCGCGGGATCGCCGAATAATGTCCAGGTGCGCCGGACGTCCGCATCGTTGGTCGTTCGCTTGGCGATGCGCACTGCATCTCCCAGCACCGGCGGCGACCCGCTAAAGACTTGCCGATAGAACTCCTCATCAATCTGAACCTGGCCGGGGGGGTCGGTCATGCCGCTCGAGGCCCAGACTGCTACAGCTCCTCCCGGCGATTTCAAGAGAGCTTCCGCCAGACTCACTGAGTAAGTATCCTGGAAGTAGCCATTGAAGCAGGTCATCATCTGAAATACCGTCAGACGATTCTGATTCGTCAAGCCGGCCGCATCCGGAGATGAAAGCAGCGGAGCGCCGGTCCAAACTTCGTTCGAACCATGGCCGAAGTAGTTCGCCAGTGTCGGTCCCTGGTTGAGGGCCGTCACGATCTGATCGTGGATCGTCGCATCGTCGGCGCTGTTACGGTAAATGTTCACGAACGGCATGGCCGATGGCAATAATGCTTGCACCGATCCGCTCGACGGTTCAAAGCCGTTATCCGACACCAGCAGCGCGCTACGGGTGCCGGCCGACATACTTTCATAGCTGACGATCTTAGCCACTACGGTATCCATCGCTGCCGGCGTGCTTACGGGCAAACGCCCGATTGCGAGATCCGCCACCCCATCGCCGTCAAAGTCCGCCATCCAGTCATCGCTGGCAGTTTCCAGTAGCGTCGTATCCAGCATTTTGGTCGGCACCACATCCGGCTGACCCGTGCCCAAATAGTCATTTGGATCGAGGGTGGCATCCCCTGCCAGCACGACAAAATGCGGCTTCCGCAGCCACGTGTTCGTGGCTGTTTGCAGAAAATCGTGAATTGCCTGTGGCGAGTGTTGTCCGAACGAGAATTCATCGTAAATATCTTCGACGTCGATGACATCCACGACCATTCCCTGACCTCGTCGTAAGCTTGCCAGAGGCTCAAGGCTGCCCATCAACTCTTTACCGGTAATAATCACGTAGTCGCTACCCGACACGTGTGACCACCAGGATGAAGGCTGATTGCTCCGGATACGATCTGCGCTTCTGGCCGTGCTGTCGGCAAAGACCATCAACGTGCGGACGTTTCGCGTCGAGCCATTGGGTACTTGCACGTCCGCCAGGTAACTGTCCGGGCCATCTTGGGTGATGGCAGGTTTCAACTCTGTAACGCTGCCCGGATCGGTGATGTCAACGACGCGGATATCACCGGCCGTAAAACCACTAATGCGTTTCGTCCTGGCGCTGTTAACGCTGAAGGTCAGCGCGTTATTGTCCGCCACGTAAAGATGTGGGTAAGTTATGCGCAGCTTTTCGACCAGACTAATATCGAGGTCGCCGTTGAGCGCCGTCAATTGCACCGTGTTATCTCCCTCGGTTAGCAATGACGCCGCCAAGTCGAAGCTCATCGTCGGATTTTCGTTATCGTTGAAATCAATGGTCCCCAAACTTTGCCCGTTTAGGCTGACCGACACGTTATGCGTCTGCTTTGTCACGCCGGCCAGACTGACTTCCAGTCGCGCCTGACCTCCACTTGCGGAATCAAGATGGCTGATCGTCAGAATCTCGTTCGCCAAAGTCCTGCGAACAATATCGCCGAAGAAATTCTCGGCATCTCCGTTCAAGAGCCCCGCGTAATAGAGCGATCTATCCTTTCGTTCGAGGGTGTAGTCAAAACTCTCTGGCCCCCCGGGCTCGCCGGGGCGTCCGGCATTGCTCACGCTGATGCGCTTGCCGGAAGTGTTGCCAATTAACAGGTAATACGTTTGCGATTTGTCAGTCGGGGAATCCAGGGCATGGCCGTAGAATTCAAAATAATCAGACTCGCTCGCCAGCTTGCCATCTCCCGAAAGCTTGATCGGGACCTCAATGGCATTCGCATAAAGCTGCAACTGCGTGGCTTTGCCTTTCGGATTAAGGCCCGCGGCTAAAAGCTCCGACACAGTAATTCGGCGCCAACCAGACTCTGCAACAGAGATCTTAACGCCGGGTGTGCCCGCGATGTCGCGTTGGGTAAGAGCAGTCTTGCTACTGCCTTTGGGAGGTGTCAGCAACTCGGATTGTTGGCTGGCGAAGGCGGCCGGCCAACCGCTGATCTTCACACCTGAGATCGTTGGGCGTGGCTGAACTTCGTTGAGCGTCTCTGACTGTGCGCGCGAGTCACTCTTCATGAGCGAGAGTTCAGTCGCGGGCGCGATCGGACCATGAAGTGTGCGCGTTCCATCGACATCAACATCTTCCAGCCAGTAAGTCGCATCGCGGAACCCGCCGGCTGCGAACAATCCACGCATCGCCGGCGAACGATCGTACCAGGTGTAAGACAGACCCGCGCCCATGACCGTATGCGTTTGGAGCCTCAGGGCTGAACCGGCAACGAGTGATGGCGTGATCCTGGTTCGCTGGCCGTTCTGCTCGCGATAAATGTAGTAACCAAGATTGCGCGCCTCGTAACCGGTCTGCCACTTGAGCATGATCTCGCCGTCAACCTCGGTCGCGGTAAATCCAGTCAAACGCACAGCAGTTGGCGCCGCCGGCTCGCCTACCGTCCAATCGGAGAATGCACTCACGCCCGGAATTGTGACCTGATGGTTCGTGAAATCTACGCACGCGTTGCCGGCTGCCGGGTTGGGACAATCATTTGTGAAAGAGACAGCCGTGCCACCCTCGACGCGAATGAGGCGGTAATTCGCCTCGCTGCCCATCACATCGGACAACAAATAATGAAAGGTCATGTCCGTGGTGAGAGAACCGCTATTCAAGGTCAACGTCCAATACTCTTTCAATGATGTCGAAGCGTTGACCACCGGAGCAACCGAAGGCTTGGGCAGGACAGTAAAATCGCCGCCTCCGGTCGTGTTGGTGAGATCCACCGGCGTGTAGCCGTTGACTGAGCCGACCGGGAATATAAACGAGCCCGTCGGAACTGTTGGCTTTCTCACAGCGCCCAGCACGTAGCCGGTGGCGAGGAAATTAGGCGTAATTGTTCCATTGGCCGTGAGCACCTTGTCGGCGCCAAGTCCCATCTGGACCAGCCGCCCGAGGTTAAGCGTGGTTCCGCTATCAAGCGTAGTGTTGCTTTCGAGGTCAAGCGAGCGCGGCGCACTACTGCCGAAAGTAACCGTACCGCCGCCCGGCTTGTTAATTTGGATGCCGCCCGAGCCTGCGGTCAGAATCACATCAGGCAAGGAACCAGAGCCGGCGCCCACGCTGGTGATATTTCCCTGAATCGTGATCGTACTGGTTAACGAGCCGGTGTAAGTCAGGGACGAACTGGTCGTCGACGTGCTGTTGATTACCAGGTTATCGAACTGGAAGTTACCGGGGCCACTATCACTCACGTTAACCGCGCTACTGCTGCTCCCGATGGTGAGAGTGGCGTAGGTTCGACCATTCGCGTCAAATCCCGTCGCCGTTAAGTAGGTGGCGAAGCTTCCGGTTTGGAACGTGACTACCGAAGGATTACCCGAAGCGCCGAATGGACTGTTGCCCGCGTGATGGAAATAACTTGCGCCGCTCTGGAACAAGATCGAACCCGCGGCGCCATCGCCCACCGCTCCGGTTCCGAATGCGTTGCCGGTGAACCCCGTGTCTGTGGTGAAGATTGCGCCGCTCGGGAAAGTGATTGCGCCCGCACTGTTGCTGATCAGGCGATGGCCACCGCCTGCGACCGTCATGGTACCCGACACGTTGCCGGTGCCCGAGGCGAGCTTAATCGTCAAGGCATTGCTGCCCGTGAGATTTAGAAATCCAACGTCGAAACCCAGACCCCCGACGCCCGGATCGATCGTCAGGGTGTTGGCTGCGCTGGTGCTGAAACTCGGGAAAGCTCCATTGATTACTCTCAGCGCCGCGATTGTTTGCGTCGGGATTGCACTCACCGTCGGGGTTGGCGTACTCGATCCGTCAAAAATGAGTACATCGGTTGGTGACGCCGCGCGCGGCACTGCGGGACTTGAGTTGGCAAGCTTCCAGTTAGCCGGCAGAGTCCAGCTGTCGTTCCCCAGCGTTGGCCCAACCCACACATAGGTTTGTCCGCCGGCGCCGGTGCAGCCATTGACGAATACCCAATTGCTACCGTTATTGCCGTTGTTGGTTCCGCTGAAAACAGTGATGATGGCGGTGCCTGCTTGATCCTGGACGTTAACATCGGACACCGAGAACGTTCCGATTCCCGACCATGATCGCTGAACGCCGGCTGACGATGAGCGAATCAGGATGGCGTCTGCGTTGCCGCAACCACCGCCGCTCCCATCAAAATTGATCGTGCCGGCGTTGGCTACTCCACCGCTGCCTACAGTCAGATCTCCTGATCCCAGGTTCCTCAAGGTTGCGCCCGCGCTAACGGAAATTGTATTGGCGCTCAGATCCGAGGAAGTACCTTGATCGAAAACCCCAGCCGAAACCAACAGCGTGTCGCTAACAGTCAACGAAGTCGTGCTGCCGCCGATGCTCAGAATCTGGCCGGTCTTGCTTACAGTTATTTTATTAAAAGTCTGACTCGTCGCCGTACCGTTCACGGACTGCGCGGCGGCAGTGCTGTTGAATGTCACCGTGCCTGAGCCTGGGGTGAAGGCTCCGCCATTGTTCGTCCAGTTTCCAGCAATGTTTATGTTGGTCGCTGTACCGGCCGCGAAAGCTCCAGCGCTAAGAGTCATGGCGCCGTTAAGCGTCAAGGCGGTCGTGCTGCCACCGACGCTCAACGTTTGTCCCGTCTTGTTGACGGTGACGGCATTGAATGTCTGACTGGCGGCAGTGCCGCCGATTGTTTGCGCGGCGGTGGTGCTATTGAAGGTTACGGTTGCGGCGCCGGGCGAAAATGCGCCGCCATTGTTAGACCAATTGCCGCCCACCGTCATGTTCAGATTATTTGTCGCAGCATCCAACGTACCGCCTGATAGCGTGACGTTGTTACTTACAGTCAACGCGCTCGTATCCAGTCGACCAGTCGGACTGTTAGTCGCATTGATGGTCAGGTTGAAGATCGGAATTGCGCTGTTGATTTTGAATACTTGCAATATCGGCGTGGAAGCGTTGCCAATTTGGAAAGTTCCACCGGTGATGCTCTTGGTCCCGCCGCTGGAGATTTTCAGATCGCCCCCGGCGCCGGAATTCGCATTTTGGAATTCGACCGTACCATTCGTGATCGTAACGGTGGACGCCGCATTCATTTCAAAGCCGGCGTTGCCGGCGTTACTCAGACCAACTGTTGTAATCCTCAACGTACCGCCGGACATCGTCAGAACTCCGCCACTGTTGAGAAGACGCCCGCTCACATTCGTCGTTCCTCCCTGCACGTCGACCGTGCCGGTTGCGGCGTTTGTAAGCGCATTGCCGGCCAGGGTGCCAAAGGCCGCCGAACCTGTTGAGACTCTGATCAGGCCGTTGTTCGTGGTCGAAAAGTTGCCGCTATTCAGGGTCCCGCCATTTACCCAGACTCCGGCCGTTGCGGCAATTGTTGGTGCGGCGTTGAACTGAGCGGTGGCTGAGGCGTGAGTAAGTTTCAACAGGCCGTTGGTCAACGTGAGATTGCCGGACATGGTCATCGGTCCGGTCGCTTCCAGAACATTTGTAATGTTGGTTCCCTTGTTGACCGTAACGCTGCTGAACGCAGTGGTGGAACTGCCACTAATCGTTTTCGATCCGGCAGTGTTGAAGTTGATCGTGTTTCCGGTGGTGAATGAAAAGGTCCCGTTGTTGATCCAGTTGCCGCCAATGTTATGCGTCAAGCTCGTGCCCGCTGCAAAGGTCGCACCTGAACCAATCGTAATGTCACTAACCACGGTCACCGCGGCGGTCGCGCTCTTCGTAGAGGCATTACTGATTTTAAGGTTGCCATAGGCAGGCGTGGCAAAAACCGTCTGCGCGACGACACCGTTGTAATCGACCGTGCTCGTAGCATTCAGAGTGCTCGTAGTGAAGTTAAGCGGGAAATTGCTGCCGGTCTGCCCGCCGGTGCCGGCGGCCAGTTTCAAAGTTGTGCCCGCATTCAAAGTAAACGTGCCACCTGCCGCGCTCCGATTAAAAGTCCTGGTTGTCAGGTCGAGTGTCGAACTGCCGTTAACATTGAGATTTCCCTGCGGTTGGAAGTTGCTCGCGGTGCCGGCCACAGTTACTGTCGGCGAATTGGCGCTGCCGATTTCAGTTGAACTGTTGCCCAACAGAATGATTGCCGTACCTGCGTTGTCAGTGATCGTTTGTGAACTTGGCGCATCAAAGGTCACTTTCCCAGGCGTGTTGCCGCTGCTGGTCCCGGAACCGGCGTTGAAAGTGACATTCGCCTGGTAGACTACTTCGCCCGTTGTATTGCCGACACCAAGAAGACAGAATGTGGTGGCAACTCCACTGCCTCCCGTGGTCGACGCCGAATAAGTTGTATCGCCTGCGTAAGTAATCCGCCCGCCGTTACCGACATTAAACTGTAGTTGGGTCCCGGCATTGCCACCGGTGTTCGTCGCCGTGCCGGTCGTCGTAGTATTGATGGTAAGACTGTTGCCTTGCACATCCAGTCTAAAAACGTTCGCGGCGCCGCTGTTACCGCTTCCGCTGAAGCTAATCGCCAACGAGTTTATCGTGCTGCTTGAACTTAGCGTGATGATCGCACTAGCGCCCGCCGTGCGAGTTACGTTCATCGTCAAGTTGTCACAGGGTTGCGGCACACCATTCGGACTCCAGTTTGTCGCCGTATTGAAATCAGTTCCTGCCCCGCCTGCGCCCAAGCCAATCCACGTGCGGGCCACCGGCGAGCAGCTCGATGTAAGTGCGAAATTCTGAATGGTTGTATTGCCGAGTGTCACCGCCACGCCGTTTGCCGTGCCATTGGCATAGCCTGCTTTCGAGGCCGTCAAATCATACGAGCCGGGCAGTACGGTCATTGTGTAAACGCCGCTGCCGTTTGTGGTGGCACTGTTACTCAAGCTGCCGGAAGTGGCTGTCACATTAACGCCGCTGATGGGACTGGTCGTGAGTGAATCTGTCACCGTTCCGGTCAGCGTACCGTCATTGGCTGCCACGCAAGCCGGAAAGGTGAATGAGCCGACGCGCGTTTTCCAGTTGGTGCCGGTGACGCTGAGATATTCGTTCGTATGCCAGAATGTGCAGCCATCAGCTGGATCGATGCTGGTGGCGCTGTAATCACCCCAACGTCCTCCGGTTGACGAACCAGTCCCGGCGACGAGGGTAGATTCGCCTTGTCCCAGCGTCCCCGCTGTGTCCGTCGTCAACCGTCCGTTATAACGAATGCTGGGAAAGCTGCTGGCGTCGGACGCGGTGTAACCAATCGCCATATTTCCGCTCTTGTCGAGAGCGAGACTGGGCATCCAGCGATACAGGCCGTCTCCACCGCCGTCCCAGGTTCCCTGCTGAGTTGGCGTAGCAGGGACAGTGTTGCCCGTCATGTCGAATTGATACCAACGAATCGAGGACGGGCTGGTGCTGGTAGTTCTAATCGTGTGCGCCGCCCACAACGATTCCGTGCCGCCAAGGTTCTGATACCAAAGATTCATGAACAGTCGATCACCTACGGTGTCGAGCAGGACGGCCGTACCGGATTGTGGAACGATGTTTCCGCTCTCCGAAGCATTCCAGGCATCGATGTAGCCGGAAACCGTAATGTCTGTAGGTCCGGTGAACGTCGAATTCGCCGGCACCGCGAAATCAGCGTGGAACTTGTAAATGTGAACGGCAGTATTTACGCGAAACGGATCGCTCGTCGGTGGACTGTCAATGGCTGCGTAGAATTCGTTGCGGCCTGCGGGAGGCGCGCCGAAACGATAGGTGGCCGGCAGGAAAGAATACGAGTCTCCAGCCTGCGCCGGTGTCAGTCTGAATATCTGGGTCGTCGTCGGCGCGCCGGTGAGCATGGTGGTGCGGTCGTAGACATTCACCTGCACGCCCTGGAAAGTGTTGCGCGCGCCGAAGGTACACGAGCTGGCGCCGCAGAACATGTTGTACGAGCCGTACCAGCCATCCAGCCAATTACCAAACTTCGGATAATCACCGAGCCAGTCAGTGTTCACCGGATCGTGTTGGAACGCGTATAACCACCAACCGCCCGCCACCGGATCAGAAGTTTTCGCTACGGCGATGCATTCATAGTACGGCGCCACCGTGTTCATACCTGAGACGCCAAAGGCGAAATCACTCATCACCCAACGATCGGCGATTTGATCGTAAAACACTACGGGGTCGCCAAAGTGTAGTCCCTGCGTGCAGGGATTGGTTCCCCCGGTCCCCCACAGACTATTGAAAGTGGTCGAGGACTGAAGCACCGTGCCGGTCTTGTCCCAGATCTTAAAAACAGTTGAGTTGACGTTTTGAATGTAATGCTTCGAACCGATGTCGCCGACGGTGTCGGGTGGAGAGCAATTGCAGCCGCTGGCAGCGAGATCCTGGCCATCGAAACTGAGATTGAGCGCCGGCATATTCGGCGTTGGAATCAGCAGCTGACGCACGGCATCAAAAGAGTCCACTGCCGCCTTATTGATTCCTTTGCCTGGCTTATCTCTTTCGTCCCTCTCTTCTTCTTCTCTTTCGACTCCGTCTCCATGACGACGGAACTCCGGTAGCTCAATTCGCGGGCCTGACGGAATGTGACGTAGCTGTCGCAAGTCACGATTCATGTCAACCGGCACGACAGTTTGGGTAGTATGAGCGCCACGCATGACCTGCGGTGTTGGTGAAAGCGCGCTCTGGACGCGAGCAGGATTTGCGAGTGCCGGCGAATCTGTGCCACCGCTCCCGCCGCCGGAATTTGTTCCGTTCAGTGCAACCGTCTGAGTGTCGGTTCCGCCGCGCCTCTGCGTCACGCCGGTGACCGTAACGATAGTTAGAATGATTGTTGCCACAGCGACCGTCGTCGCAATAGTCAACACTCTCATCGTCAGAAAGCGTGAAAAGCCGGCACTCTTTCTCAGAGACCGATGGCTGTTAACGTCATTCTTTGGATCGTTTCCATGACCGAAGTGGGAGTCGTCACGTTTGTCAGAGGAGGACATAGCATTTACTCCTTATGTTCGACACCGCCGGCGCCTTTGAATGCGAGAAACCGAAAGACAGCGTTTCAAGCGACTCTCGGACGTCGAAAAACCATACTGAACTGAAGAGCACTAAAGCCAAAAAACTATTTCGCTTGAGGGAATGCTGCCACGGAAGAGCCGAACGCAAACCGCTGGGCCTTCCAAGGCATTCGGATCGCGCATTCCGACTCGGGGGCACGATCCTCAACTGCCTGATTTATCCTGCAACGGCAGACGCGTGATTGCTTCTGTCCCGATCAGCGACCTAGTCCGCCGCAGCAGCATCTTAATCACTTGTCTGGGCAACTCGGGCGAGCGCAGCAACAACGCCGCTAATTGATAAGGCCATCGAGGCAAATCGTTGAAACGACCACGCGCTTCAATCGTAGCGCGGATTGGTTGACGCCAACGAACGCTAATCTCTTTCAAAAGATTCTTCGGCGTTCCCAGGAGGCCGGAGATGTCTGCGAGTGCCATGTCACGATAATTAGGATTGGCGCAAGTCTGCCACTGTTCCATAACGGCAGGCACAAGCCACCGCGGTAAATCGCGGGCCCGATCAGCAACCGGTGTGTCATCGACGCGCGCGCCGAGCAACTGATGCGCTAATCCCAGGGCACACGCCACCCAATCAGCGCGCTTACGGTTACGTCCCAGAGACTTGTCCCAGTCGAAACCGGCGGGCCGGGCCTCGAGCGCGACTGCGATATCACAAAGGCCGAGTGGTCCCCACCCGCCGTGACGCAGCCAATGGAGACAAAGCAGTCGCAAATGATGCTCCGCTCCCAGCACTCGCGCGGGTACGCCTTCGAGGTCGATCAACTCTGAATGGGCCCACAGATCTTTCCAACTGAGTTTGTCGTGACGCCCCAGGGCCCGGTGAAGATCGACGTAGAATGCCGATGGCCCGAGGCTTTCTAAAGCTTTCGATGTCCGCCGGTATTGATTGGGCGCCACACACAAATCCAGATCGCAGTAATGTCTGAGGCCTGGCTCGGGATAAAGGCGCGCGATGCTCCAGCCTTTCATTAGCGCACATTCAATACGAGCATTTTTCAGGTGGGCAAGTATGGATTTGATCTTATGGACGTGAACTCGGGCTTCGAGGCGATCCAGCCGATAGACGTCTCGAAGCTGAATTCCCGCTGCTGATTGAGCCAGCGGCGTCTCGCGAATTCGCCACCAAACAAGAGCGCCCATTGCTCCTTTAATTACCGTAGGTGTAATCCTCGTCAGCTCTTCGGCGGAGAGCGGAAAAGCGCCGGGCGAATCACGCCATGAACCAGCGAGCGCCGAGGCGATCAGTTGGCCAGGTGATTTTTCGAAGTGGGGATTATGCATGAAGGTCCAGCACCGGGCCGGTGATTTCAGACATGAGAATGAGTGTCAGGTTCCAGCCAAATGCTAACCACCCTGGCACGTTCCCGCACACAAACCGGAGCAGCATTGGTTGTTATTACCGCACCCATGGCCGTCATGGAAACAGGTGGCGGCTTGCACCGCGGTTGGCGACATGATCGAAGTTACCAAAGGCAAGGCCACTGCCGCGATGCCCAGGTTCCGGATCATTCGGCGGCGAGACAATCCCTCGAATTGGGGTGGCATAGAGACTGAGTCTTCAAGCAGACGGCTATTCTGAAGCTGGCTTAAAGCCAACCACACCATTGCTTCATCGCGTGGAACATTCAGTTCGATGTTCATCAGTCGGGCCATTTCAACCGCGTCAGTTTTGCCATCGCAATGTCGCCAGATAAATGCGGCTGTCTGGTTAAGGCAATGGGCCTTATGTTGATCCAGATCATAGACCAAAACTTCTTCGGGAAGATCGCTCACTACCAGCGCGCGCTGTCGCATCATTGGTTGAGACGATAGGGAAACTCGCTTCATATCAGGGGACTTTGATCTTAGGTCGTACGCCGGAGTCGCTACTCTCAGCCGATTAGGCTTTGCCTGGAGGGCATGGATTTTACTGCGATTGTATTACTCGGAACCCGACCTCGAATTAGCTGCAACCGGCACTCAAAAATTCAAAACCATCAGGGTGAAAACAGCTTCTGCGAAAGGCCCCGTTATACCACGCGACCGCATCGATAGCAACGAATTAAACTTCAAGAATACAAACAGTTACAGCCGCCGCAGTGAGAAACTATCCAACCACAAATAACCAAAAATGGGACAGGGTGAACCGCTACAACCGTGGCGTTGCAGCACGATCTGAATCGTAGATGTCGCTTTGGGAACGGTGAAGTCAACGGTATATTGCCGCCAGCCATCGGTGGTTTTAGGAAAAGCACCTGAGTCGCCCAGCGGCGACCCCGAGACGGCGTCGGTAATCGTCAACGACGGCAGTCCGCCGGAAACGACTTCTTTGGTCCTGGCAGCAAAATTGAGTTGATAGTGAGCGCCCGGTTCAACCAACACCAACTGCGTCATAACTGGAAGACCGGCTTCTGAGTCGCCTTTGAATTCAACTTCAAGAGAGAACTTTCCTTCGGCTGGGTTGATCTGATCAAGCGATAGTAGGACTGTCTGGTTCTTTTTAGCTTGCCATCCAAAGCCTGGCTCGTCCAAATCCGTTTGCTGTTCGAAGCCGGGATTAGTGATCGGCTGGCCGCGTGTACCAGCCGGCTGAAATAGCAGCCATAAACTGTAAGCGTCCGGGAATCGCTTTGTGGAAACCAATTCATTCAGGAACTGTCGCCGACGATCCTTGGCATCATCGCCGGCCGCGCGAATCATCTCGACAGCCTCTGTCACCTTATTCCGTTTCATAAAACAATCAGCCAGGGCAATGTAAGCGGCCGGTGTGTTTGGTTCAATGATCTGCTTCACACGCTCGGTGCTCCCTCCCGATAACTGCCAAGCCAAATCGACGACACCCGGTAGCAGTACCGGGTTGCTGGCGGTCGCCAAACGTAATTCGGCAAAGCCTGTGTCCTGGTCGCCCGAGCGAACCAAAAGGTTTCCGAGTTGCCAGTGGGGCTGCGAATAATAGTTAGCCAACTGCACTGCCTCTCGAGCGGCGATAATGGCACTCGACATTTCACCATTCAATTCGCGGATGCGCGCGAGACTCAACCAGAAAATGTAATCGTCCGGGCGGAGTGACACCGCGCGAACGTAATCCGCGTTCGCCATCGAGTAATCGCCATTTGCTTCGAAGATGGCGCCGCGGATATGGTGGGCGTTGGCATCGTCAGGACTGAGACGGACAGCAGCGTCCGCCGCGGCGAGCTGGTTAGTTTTGGTTGCGTAAGTGTAGAGAAGCGCGGCAAACCCGGTGCGGCCGGCATACCAAATCAGGAAAAGCAGAATCACGAGCGGCCCCACAGTCTTGACCACTGCGATTGTTGATCTACCTGCGTGGTTTACCTTGGGCAACATCCGAGACTTTCTTTCACAGGCGAATCTTCCTATTGAATGCCAATCAGAATTTCCAGGCTCACACTAGAACGAAAGGCGTGCTTCCTTTCGGAAATGCACGCCTTTAATAATCACCTTCTGCTCGCTTTGGAGATTATGGGGTCGAGCCACTTGGATTCGTGCCGCGCCCTCCAAGCGTCAGAGCCGCGGCGGTAACACCCGCGCCTCCTGCCAGAATCGCAACTGTCGCCGCCGTTCCCAGCCCAAACAATCCGCCGCCGCCGCCCGCAGTCGTGGGTGGAACAGTTGCCGCCGCGCCTGGCGCGCAAACTTTAAGCGAATCATCCTTAGCAGGATCAGTCTTGCCGAGCGGGCCCTGAGGACCATTCACTTCGCCAGTGGTTCCCCGCTTGGTATGCAGAGTCACGCAGCCGGCAAGCAGCATTACCTTAATACTACCGTTTTGAAACTCAACGGTCAGCTTCGTGTTTGGATCGATCTGCAACGAACCAAGGCCACCCATGTTCACGGTCGCCCCAACTCCAGCAGGTGTTTCGATGCTCGCGCCGCTGGTTATCGTGGCGCCGCTAACGGCGGACACGCCGTTGACGTTGATCGGATTGTTCCCCTGGGTTGTGAGACTGCCGGTGGCTTGCTGCGGCACAGCCGGCAGAGTCAGAGCGGAACCAGCCTCGCGCGCCGCAAAACTCACACCCGTATAAAGCTGAGCAGTTGCGAAAACCAGGAATAAGGCGATGGCTGTCGTAATACTTTTTTGTTTGGAATTCACGATGGTCTGCACTCCCAGTGAGAAAGTTACCACTCCAACTACTCAAATCGGCTTGAGTATAGGCCTCTGATGAATTGGCCGTCAAGGATTCTTCGGGATCTCTCGAAACCTTATTCGTGAGTACGCGGCGAAATTGCAAAAGCTATGGAGACGATCTCGCTTTTTGCATTTCCCGCGTGGCCAGGGCGCACAGGAAAAAGGTGCCGGCGACAATAAATAGAGTACCTCCAGTCACCATTAGCCTGGGTTCGTAGTGCATGAACTTAACCACGATAGCCGCCAAAATGCTCAGCAGTCCTAACGCCCATGAAAGTTGAAACAAAGCGCCCAGTAGTTGCGTCATTCTCCAACCTCCCTAGTTTCAGTGCGGCAGAGTATAACAGAAACGAGCATGCTGCTCTGCCAAAACATTTTCCGCCTGCCGGATATTGCCCGCCTTCATAGCTGTGGGGTAACTACATACTTGACTCACCGGTACCGTCTTACCCGTCGTACCTATGTAATCGCAACCACTCGATATTAGACATGAACATTCAACGAGCTGCGAAGCAGCGGTCAGAGCTAAGCCCAAGGTGAGGCTTTGCGAGGGCAATAACATACTTAACTAATCAAGCAGAGAATCCTCGGGGATAAGGGGTGTCACTCTGTGTCAGAACCGGGAGCGGTAGCGACCGGATCAGGAAGTCCCACTGGGTTTCTTAGGTTCCTCCTGATCCGGTCGCTACCGCTCCCGGTTCTGACACGACGTCGATATTTTGATTGGTCAAGTATATTAATACCCTCGCAAAGCCTCGCCTTGGGCTTAATTCCGTCCGCTGCTACGCAGCTGGTCGCGCTGCGCCCTGACTACCGTTGCTTTGCTTATGAATGATGCAGACCAACCCAATTAGAGCCGTAAAGACAAGCGCATTGATTGTAATATGAAGTCCAAAGTCCACGAGGCTGTGAACCGAAACTGTGAGTATCCCAGTCATTGCTCCAAGGATAACGGCCTGACCAGGAGGATCGGCATTTCGCAGCGCTCCGCGCGCTAACCCAACGAATGCGATGATGAACCAAATTCCGATCGCGAGCGCGATCAGGCCGCCGCTGGCCAGCAGCTCGAGATAATCGTTATGCGCCTGCTGTGGTGTTGTGTCTCCTGAAGCATGGTGATACTTCGAGATTGCGATCCAGTAACCACCAAACCCGACTCCGGCTATCGGATGATCCTTAATCAACTCCCAGGTAGCACTCCAGATGTTCGGCCTGAGCGCAAAGGTCTCGGCGGCCTTCCGATCAAACTCGACTGACAGATTGTTGGCCCGTTCGACGAGTGGGTCGCCGCCAACCAGAACAATGGTGACTGCGCTTCCAATTACCAGTACCAAAACCAACATCACCTGCCCCACTATTTGCCTAATCCGAACGCCTCGCCTCTTCTCTCCAAGCGGCGCGTCAGTCGGTCCCGTGACTAATAACCCAGCAAGCAGAACTACCTGACAGAGAATGCTCAGGATGCCGCCCCGTGAGTTAGAAAACACTACAGCTATCCACAGCGGGATGGCCGCGATTAAGTAAAGCACCAGGCGGAGGCCCCGCGCCCCTCGGCGAACGGCGATACCAAGTGTCAGACCAAGGGCCATCTCCATCAGAAATGCGAAGTGATTGGAATTGATGAACTGGCCATAGCCAAAGCGGGGCCGCAAATAAGGAAGAATAAAACCCATTTGTTGCTGGCGCGCCTGCCGCCAGAGACCAAACGCAGCACTGATCACCGCAACCGCGATAATTGTATCAATCAGAAAATAGAGCCGCCGCTGGTTGCGTGTGTGGCGCACTAACATCCAACCAAACAGCAGGAGCGCGAAAATTTGAATTGCAAAGAGTCTCGTCTCAAAAGGATCTGAACTCAGAGCCTTATGAAGATTACTGACGCCGCCGATGCTGTAACCGGGCCACGAAAGTGTCTGGCACAAAGCGAAGACCATGAGCGCCAATATCGGCAGGACGAGAGCAACAATTCCGCGCGGCGCGATACCTGACCGGGGCGAAGCGCCAGGGTGAATCCCATTACGAAGCCGGAGTTCGACTACAGAAAACGCGCTCAGGATAAAGACCAGGCATTGAAAGACAGCCTTCCACCAGGGCTCCGCCGCGCCATACGGTATGGCCACAAGCCCGATCAGGACTAAGAGCGAGTAGAACAGAACTCGATCGATGAACTCAGCTGCGACTATTCGCAAAGAGTTATTTCCGTTCGGACTGTTTCTTTCCGAATTCGTTTTTTCGGGAGAAGGATGTGTCAATGAAGAAAGTCTAAATTTGGAGAGGTGGCACGGGCGTCCCGCCCGTGAGTCACGAGCAAGATGCGCTGCCACATTCGATCAAATCACTCAGAGTATCCGGCGCTATCGCGTGCAATCCCGCTGGTGGTGAGAAAATTCCTGACTCTGTAGGAAAATTAGTCTCTGTGGATCTCTGCGCTCCTCTGTGCCTCTGTGGCGAATGTTTCCTGAGCAATCTCACCGCAGAGACACAGAGGACCACAGAGTTTGCACAGAGAAATCACTTTTAGGTTCAGGCCAAAGCCGCCAATTTCCGCTCTGCTCTGGCCGGTTTTTCCAGGATTCTTGCCACGGCGTTTGTCGTCTCTTGATGAAACAGCGTGCAAAGGTAGTTCATATCGAGGCGCACTCCTTCCGGACCCGCTTCGCGGTAAAGGTTCAGATGGCCCAGCACTTGTTCGCCGCAGATTAACGGCAAACGTAGCGCCCACATTCCGTCACCTGTCGAGAAATCCACGTTTCTCAGATCCTCTCTGGACCAGGTCCAATAGATCACACCTTTTCGCATTTCTGCACCCTGCAACACGGCAGCTGACTGTCCGTCGGCCAGCACCAGAGAATTCCGCTCTGCGTCTTCACTATGGCCGATGATCATTACGGCCCGCGCAAATTCGCCAATCTCCAATAGCTCTCCGACACCGGCAAGCAGTTCTCCGAGGGTGTTGGCTCGGGACACGGTGCGTGCTGCGCGTCTGACTCTGACATTGTTTGCTCCGCGCACGCGCCGGTCACTTACATTTCTTTTCATGCTCGCCTTCAACTCGTCAACTTCGTGGTATCGCAGGTGACCGACTGCAACCACGACTGCCACGCCGACAACGAAGAGCACCAATCCCGTCAGACCCGAATTACCCGCAAACAGCAAAGTCAGCAACGCGAAGGCAGCGCAGACACCGTAGAGCACGAGGGCCGTCCTGCGCTGCGACCAACCGCGCTCCAAAAGCATGTGATGGATATGCTCGCGATCACCGAGAAAAAGCGGCTTGCGGCTGACGAACCGCCGGATGACCGTGACTCCCGTATCGACTATGGGAAGTCCGAAAGCGATGATTGGGATCGCTACCGTCACCGCAGTTGAAGCTTTCTGCGTTCCTTCAACCGACAGACCGGCCAGCATGAACCCAACAAGCAGCGCTCCCGAGTCGCCAAGGAAGATCGACGCTGGATGAAAGTTGTAACGCAAGAAGCCGACCAGAGCTCCGGACAGGACGAGTGCCAGCGCGATCACCAGAGGCTTTTGCTGAGTGAGCGCGATAAACATGATCACGAGTGATGAAAAAATTGCTGCCCCCGTGGCAAGGCCATCGATTCCGTCGAGCAGGTTAAAAGCATTGGCAATGCTCACTATCCAAATCACGGTCAGCACCACCCCAACGACTACCGGCAAATGGATGGTCCCGACAAAGGGCACCGAAAAGTTTTCGATCCGCCCTCCCATCACATAAAAAATCACGCTGATGAAAGCCAGCCCGGCGAATTTTTGCGATGCTTTGAGCCCGAATAGATCGTCGACCACTCCCAAAATCAATGTCAGACCTGCCGGCACAAGAATGACGAGCAGACGTGGGGCCGTGCCGCGGAGAGAGTCTGTAAATAAGTTTCTGATCAGCAACAGCGGCGCCAGTCCCAGCAGCACTGAAAGAAACACCGCGATGCCGCCAAGCCGTGGGATCGCCATGGTGTGAAGTCGTCTGGCGTCTTTTGGTTCGTCGAGCCAGCGATAACGCTGACACAATCGACGCATGAGCGGCGTTATTGCCAGAGAGCTACAAGTGGCGACGATGAAGATGAGAATGAAAGTTTTCATAAGGGAGACTTGAAATCAGTTGTTCGTTGACAATCCATAGCAGGGCCGCCCTTGCTTTGGCTCTGCCACTCCGATGCGCGGCGAGTCTATGACTTGCCGTCAACGCCTCGATGATTTACCGGTCTGCGACCGCGGGTCGGAGACCGAAAGAAGAAAAAGTTTGCGGTCGGCAAGTCGCAGGCTTGCCGCGCATCGGCGTGGCAGAGCCATCTAAGACCGTCATTCTGTGATCAGTTCCAATCGCCGCCTCAAATCTGTTTAGTGAAAGCGTCTGGTTCGCGTTTCAGACGATATCAAGCGGCTTAATTTGCTGACGATGTCGTCACCGCGGGCGCCGGCTCTTTGGAGTTCTTAGTCTCCTGCGCTACCGGCACACGAAGAACCTGCTGGTAAAGTTGCACCGTTCTTTCCAGCATTATGTCCTGATCAAACTCCTTTTCAACTCGAGCACGACCGGCCTTACCATAGTTATGTCTAAGCTCTGAGTTGTCGAGCAGGGTGTTAATGGCGCCGGCCAGGGCACGCGAATCACGCGGGGGAACGGTGATTCCCGTCACACCGTCCAACGAGACAGTTGGCACACCTGAATCCAGACTCGTATTCACAACCGGCGTGCCGCAGGCCATCGCCTCTAATTGCACAATCCCAAACGCTTCGCTGCGAGCCACCGAAGCAAGCGCGAAAATATCCGCGGCCTGAAAGAATGGCACGAGGTTCGGTATCTTGCCGAGGAAGGTCACCTTGTGGTCCACATGCGCGGCCCTCGCCTTGCTCTCCAGATCTTCCCGGAGATGACCTTCCCCAACTATTAGCAGATGTCCATCAACATCACGCATTGCCTCAATCAGATATTCGAACCCTTTATAGTAAATAAGGCGACCGGCGCTGATTATGAGTCGCGGGCCATATCGCTTCCGGATTCTCGCAATCTCTGCAGAGTCCCACGTGCTGAAGTGCTCAATCGGTATGCCATAAGGAATCACGTGGCAACGATCAACGTACCGGGATAACACGGGAGAAGTTTCGACGTACCTTGATGAACTGGCAATAATCGCAGAGCACCTCTTCAGAAACAGACGCAGGATTGGATCGAATGCCCTTGCCATCCATGCCTGGCGCACAATGTCGCTGTGATAGGTTGCGATCACCGGCCCACGGTAGCCACTTGCCAGAAACGAAAGAATCGCCGGTGGGTTCGGCAAATGAAGGTGAACAAGATTAGCTTTTGCGCGCCGGATGTTGCCGGTTAGCTGCGGACAAATGGGAGCAGTCGAAAAGTTTAACCGAGTTGCCAAGCGAGTAACTTTGATCTCATCGTCCCAGAACTCTTCCGTTTCTCTCGTCTCGTTGGCGACCAAGACTTCAACATCGACGTGTCTTTGCAATTGCCGGCAAAGGACCTGCACATGAGTCTCGATTCCGCCCATGTGGGGAGGATAGAATTTTCCGATGTGAAGTATCTTTATCTGGTCAGCTCTCATGCGATACCAACCAAACGTTTATGAGTCAGGGTGTGAAAAGAGGTCGAAACGGGCTGTCAACTATCTCCGGCAACAAACGAAACGCTTTCCCCTCTGGGAAGTCCCGTGCATCGTCTTGCTTTCGGCCAATATAGTCAAGCAGGCTCCACGTATTTCAAACATTCTGGTAGGAAAAAATCTGCGTTCTGCTGCTGTACACTGTAATAAGAATAGAGGGAACGTAGTTCTTCCTCCACATGAATTGAGCTTCGCTTCCTACGGCTGCTGAGAGTAGAGCACTGACATGTAGACGTTGGCCATTTTTCTCGCGGATTCCGCCCAGGTGAATTTCGCCGCGTGCGCCAGTCCCGCCTCTCGTCTCTCGACCCAACGTTCGGGCTGCTCGAGTCGTTCGGTAAGCAGTTGGCCAACTGTCTCTGCCCACGTATCAACGTTTTCAGTTTCGCAAAAGACCGCAGCCTCACCTCCAACCTCTCTGAGTACCGGCAGATCGCTCGCCACTACTGGCGTCCCGCAAGCCATTGCTTCGACGACCGGCAGTCCAAACCCTTCGCGTTGAGAGGGCAACAAAACGAGCGCGGCCCGGCGATACACTGCCGCAAGAGTATCTCTGTCGAGACGAGGCAGCATCAGCATCGATTCGCACAGTCCTAACTTCCTGGCGATGGCAGTTTGTTCGGCAGTAAGTGGCCCACCCACCCGCAGCAGCCGAGCCCCTGGAAACCGCTGCCTCAGTTTAGCAAAAACTTTTAAAAGAATATCAATGCGCTTTCGCGGAATGTTGCTGCCGACATGGAGAATATCGAAGTGAGATTCTGACCCGCCGATCAGAGACTCCGCCTTTAAATCATAAACGGGATCAGGATTGGGCGAGCACGAAGGATGCACGCCGTTCGCGATGACCACTGCACGCTCAGGGGCGATCAATTCATAGCCCAGCAATTCATCCCGGGTTGCGCTGCTAACACAAGTAACGCGGGCCGCCCGGCGAAAGCCACTTAGCGTGCGTTTCATCATCTGTTTGAAAAAGACCGAGCGGCGCTCAGGTGCCGGATTCAGCAGACATTCAAACGTGTCAAGATCGTGACAGGTGACAACGGTTCGCTCAGGCGGCAGTTCATGCACGAGTTGCCCATAGCTGTGGTCGACGACATGGAACAAATCAAACTCACACTTTAGACTCCGCGCTAATCGCGGGTAATCCCAGAACCGATTCAGGACACGATCGCCGTTGAAGAGTTTCTCGACGAGATTTGAACGACGATTTCTGCCATTTGATGATTGATGACTGGCCTCAGGCTGCGGGCGGGTCAACCGTCGCCTCATCGGTGGGCAGATCCTCGTCACCACAAGCGTTTCGGAATGATCCTTTTGCAGCTGAGCCAGCAGCATGTCAGCGACCAGATCCATGCTGGGCCAATTCTCTTCGCGAAGATCGCAGATTAAGGCAACACGCTTGGGATTCACCGGATTGACCTGTCAACTTTCTTGAGATTTCCTGGCCACGAAATAATGGTTGGAAGCGAACAACCGTTTTGACATCAGGATTTGAGTCAGCGAATTGTTCTTCACGAATCTTTTCAATGGTGATTTGACCATTGCTAGATTGTTCGCGCTGAACCTGCGGTTTGGATCACTCCGCTCAACCGCTTAGCCAGAATCTCGTAATCGAAATTCTCCCTGGCAAGCCTCATGTTCCTGACTGAGCGCTCCAATTTTTCCGGATGATCAAGAAGAACCTTAATTCGCTCCTTCAACTTTCGCGGATAGTCCTGGTCTCTAACGCCCTCGTACTCGACCAACATTTCCGGCTCCAAAACCAACTCGGCCTCGCCGACCTTGCTCGCGAGAATGAATCGACCTGCGGCGAGATATAGCGGCAGCTTGCCGGTCGTCCGAACCCGCCCGACGATATCGTTTGTCTGGGTGGATAAGCATACGTCGATCATGCCAAGGTAGCTCGGGAGCTCTTCGTAGTCGACGCGCCCGACGAAGACCATCTTTTCTTCAATTCCATAATCGCGGCAGCGCGCCTGCAGACGCGCGATGCCGGACCCGTCCCCGATCATAATTCCCTTCACCGGCTCGTTCTTCAACAGCCGCAACAACTCGACGAGTTCCCAGCCGTAACACATCTGCAGCTTCTCACTCCAAACCGACGAGCCGACGAGCCCGATCGTCAGCTCGCCGCTCACGCCGTGGCGTTTGCGAAGCTCATTCGCGTCTTCGCGCCGGAACTGCGCCGTATCGACACCATCGGGCAACACGTCGGCACTGATGCCCTGCTGCGCGAGCGATGTCTGATGGAAGCTGCCGCGCACGACGACACGATTCGCGGTTCGCAACGAGAACTCTTCCAGCCAGCGCGTCAACCACAATCCGACACGACCACGATTCCCACTGGATCGCATTAACTCATAGATCGCGTCGCCGGTCTCCACAATCAAAACAACATCGCGATTGAATAGTCGGTGCAGCCACGCGCCAAGAACTGCTGAGTATGAGATATCGAAAACGTAGGTCAGATTCGGGCGCAAGCGCCGGAGGAAATTCCAAAAACGCAACGAGGCAATAATCTTGTTTCCTTCACGGTACGCAATCTGAATCTCGCACCGTTCGCGCAGTCGTTCGGCAAAAGCACGCGCACGATAAGCCATCGGACTCTTGCGACCTCCGCTGACGAGAAAAGCGACTTTTATCACAGTTACTTTAGGCCTCAGTTACCAGAGCGTTCGGCGCCGTCACCGCTCAAGAGCGTCGCGGTAGACCTTTTCCACTGCAGATACGACGGAGGACCAGGAGTGACGTCGCGCAGTATTCCGCGCAGAGGCTCCGATCGACTTTGGCGACGAACCACTTCGCAGTATCGCGACTGCTCCGTCGAGCCACCGATCGAGCGGTAGGATGAATCCATCATTCGTATGCTCGATCAACTCGGCCGCGCCGGCTTGATCGGACGTAATCACCGGAAGACCGGCGGCCATCGCTTCGAGCACCACCATTCCGAATGAATCGTACGCGGTCGGGAAAACAAACCAATCGGCGGCCGCATAATACTTTTCTATTTCGGAAGTCGGCGGCAGGATTTGCACGTTCGGACTCTGCCAGTGATAACGAGTCGACGGCGTGATAATTACAAACCTTATTTCCGGAGCTGCGGCAGACAGTCTCTGTAAGTCCGAATGTGACTTTGTCAGATCGCCAACATACAGTGCGACTGTCTCACCCTCATCAACGCCAAGTTCAGTTCGCACGTTCGGGCGATGGAGCGTCCGGTTGGCTCCATTGAATCGCGATGCATCGACGCCATGAGGAATTACCGTGATCGGCCTGTTCACCGCATATAGCTTCCTTAGCTCGCGCGCAACCTTATTTGAAACAGCAATAACCTCACCTTCGAACTTACGATAGAAGCGTTCCTCGGCAATTGCCATCAATTTTAGCGACGCCCGCGTCCGGCTGCTGACGTCCCGCAGCGAATTCAAATACGCAGCGGAGCAGATGTGCGCCGTCACCACGTTCGGACTGCCGCCGCAGTAACCCTGCGCGTGTTGAATTTCGTAAGTCGCCAGCGCTTTCGCGTGAGAACGAAGCCCGAGTGGAAAGGTGCGCACGGTAGACACTGCACTCCTTCGCCAGGCACGTACGTGCATTTCCTCCCAACGCGCATCGTCCGGTCGTTCGCAGCGATTGGCAAAAACTGTAACTTCGTGAGCCCGCGAGAGCTCCTCAGCCAGAACTTTCGTGTAGAGGCTGTGCCCACCATGTTCGTGCAAGTCGTGAACGATAAGAGCGACTTTCATGCGGTAACTGCCGTGACCGACCGTCGGTCTATACCTGTTGAAGCCTGGAAATCGCAGCCAGTGACATTCGCAAAAACTTTCAACAGCGCTTCCAGGTGGTTTCGCATGCTAAAGCGTTGCGCCAGCTCGAACGCTCCTTCCCGCAGGCTCGCGTGGATCGTGGGATCTTGCAAACATTTTGTGATTGCCTCGGCCAGTCCGTCTGCGGACGGTGGGTCGCCTGGCGCCAGGAAGCCGTTGACTCCGGGCGAAAGCCAATCCGGTATTCCACCGACAGAGAAGGCCGCTGCGGGAAGCATTCTGAGACCTGCTTCCGGCCCCACGAGTCCGAAGGGCTCGGGCCACAGACTGGGCACGACCAGCAGATCCGAATCATGCAAAGTTGCTTCTAACTGTTCGCCACTTAACCAGCCCGGGAAACTAATGTCCAACTCCTTATCGCGAGCCTGCACCCGTTCTGCTTTTGTCTTCCAGGCACGCCGCTCCGGCCCGTCGCCGGCGAAAGTAACTCGCACAGGCTTTTCGAGCATCGCTCTCACTTTTGTGAGAGCATCTATCAGCACTTCTCCACCCTTGAGGCGCGTCATACGACCCAGGAACAACAGTCGCCACTCGCTTGTTGAAGCTTCCGAACTGTCTGCACATTCATCCGGCCGAGCGAATCCGCTCTCACGCAAACTCTTTCGGCGACCCCCATTTTGAAAGCGCGCCGCCACCGACGTTTTATTGTTGCCAGGGCTCAGCGGCAGCGACACCGCATAAACCTTCTCCGCACTCACTCCGTTTCGAATAAATTCCGCCCTCATGAACTCGGAGGCGGTGATGATTGCCCTGTACGTTTGCAGAGACCTCAGCCGGCCTGACTGCCGGGCGTAATCTCTGAACATCGTCAAGGGATTGAGTCCGCCGCAGCCGCGCGCATGATAGTTGACCAGACACATCGGCCCGAACCTTCGGTTGCAGGGAATAGGATTTGGACGAGTAAAAGTTTTACTGCCGCTGATACACGTGCCGTAGAAGCCGTGGGCAAAGATTACCGCCGGGGCTACTTTGAGAACCTCCTGTTCTAGATCCTGGTCCAGAAACCCCTGCACGTAGATTATGTCGGGCCTCCACTCGCGCAACGCGTCGAGGGCGCGCTCAATACCTAACTCCTCAAAGCACCATGCGGTAACCCCGTCCGGCAGTTCTATCTGCTCCGAGGTCGAATCGCTTTTGACTTCATACCAGTAAGACAGGTGATGGCCGCTTTGGGCCAACCCTTTCATGACAGTATCAAGATAGGTTTCGATCCCGCCGATCCTGGTCCGGTAGGAATAGGCCACCGCAATGCGCATCAATCAACCTTCCTAAATTGGACCGCGATGAAGGTGTAACTCTCTCCCTGCCAGGTTACAGTTCTTTCCGAGCAGGGCGGAATTACGTCGCCATCTGAAAGTTCGAGGCGGTGGCTCGCGGCGATACGAACAAACTCATTCACTTGATCGCGGTTGAAGATGTTCCACGGCAGCCCGTAGGCGTACAAAGCTCCGCCAGTATTAATTTCGCTTTCCCAATAATCTGTCGTAATGAACAGATTGCCTCGCGGCTTCAGGATCCGGCGCGCCTCTTTAAAAAACTCGTCCAGGTTTACACCGTGCTCTATCGTCGAGATGCTTACGACGAAGTCGCAGGAGTTTGCGCCGAACCGGGTCCGCATGATGTCGCCTTTGTGCAGGCGATAGGGCGGCTTCAAAGTTTTCTCGCGCCGCATGGTCACAAGTCGCTTTGCCTTGAGCCGCCAGCTAATTTGCAGGTCTACTCCGTGAACTTTCTCGAAACCCATGGCGTGTATCAGCGAGAGCGTGTGCCCCGAGCCGCACCCGAGATCTGCGATCATCGCGCTCTTGTCGGTCCCGGCGAGCGAATCATAGAGCAAAGAATGGTCCCAGTTCTTTTGTGGTGTTTCGTGTGTCGGCAGACCAGCTTTCTGAAGAGTTAAGATTGAGTTTCCAATCTCCTGCCAGTCTTGTAGAACCTTAATCATGTTCGGCCGGCCCTGAGCGCAGCGATGGTATGTCGGATGTCAAAGCGCTCTGAGTAAAGTCTCTTCGCCACTGTGCCCATTCGTTCGCGCTCGGAAGAATCAGAGAGCAGGTTTGCCGTTAATGCCGGCAGATCGGATATGCCATCGAGAGGGGCTAAGGCGACAGCGTTGCTTGCGGCCCACAACGGCTCAGTGAGATGGCCGGTCGTTGTGATCAAGGGGACACCATGTGAAAGTCCGGCCATAGCGCTGGTGCGCCGGCTGCTGATTCCGTCCGGATAGGGCTGAAGCATCAAATCGCAAGCGCTAATATGCAAAGACAGATCGTTCAGCGGCAGCCAGCCAGTCGCTCGGATCTTTCCCGCCAACTCCGGCGCATTGTCCGTAAGTTCATTAATTAACAGATCGCTCCCTCTTCCCATGAATAAGAGCTGAGCGTCCGGATGTTTTCTGAACAGCGCAGTAATTGCCACGAGCAGCTGAGTCTTTATGTGAGGTTCACCGGTACCGAAATGGCCCACCAGGAGATTTCCGTTACAAGCGTATCGGCTGCGAGCGGCGCGCACGCCTTCGCCATCTGCTACGACGGGCACACTACTCGGAATCGGTATCCACTCGAAGGCGACGCGTCTGCCCAAAGCGTAGGGTCGCAGTCGCGACTCCCATGCCGGGATAGACATCCAAACACAGGACGCGGAGTTAAGAATGGTCAGGGTCATCAAGCGATGAACAAACGCGACCGCACTCTGTTTCCATGAGCCTTCACCGAATGTCAGGTAAGGCTCGTGAACCATAAGCTCGACGATATCGCCCTTCAACTTCGCCCGTCGCCAAAGCCAAAAACAAAAGGGCAAGTTCATTGAGAGATAGCCGTAGCCGTGTGGCACCCACTGCACCAATAGTCTTCGTGGAGCCGGAAAGCGATCCAACTGTTTACCCGCACGCCGCAAATCACTCGGCCGGAATTTGCCCAGCTCCCGATGAACTGTAGCGCGTGATGAATGATGCGTGACGCATGATGACTCGTGTTTGCTCCCTTCGTTCTTCGCTCTTTGCTCTTCGCCCTTCTCCCTGTGCCCTTCGCACTGGCCGCCCTCGGCAGCTGGTGGCGCCCATACGTGTACTTCATCGCCGGCCTCCGCCAACCCCAGGGCGACAAGCTTTGTGTAATCACTTACACCGCCTATCTGCGGCGGGTACTCACACGTCATGATGTGCCACTCAGACATCGTCGCTGGTTCGTTCTGGTTGCAAAACCATCTGTAATAACTCTTCCGACCAACCGAGATCTGTATAGAGTTTGCGAGCGGATGGGTTATTCACAATCACCTGCAGCTCGAGCCGCTTAACTCCGGCATTTCTAAACCAGTTCGTCGCCATCAACATGAGCTGGCGGCCGAAACCATTTCGACGATGCTCACTGTCAACGTAGACATCGCTTATGAAACCAACTTGCGAGCCGCCAAAATAGGCAGGCAGCGCGCGTATTCTGCCCGCCAGGAAACCGACCGGGCTGCCGCGTTTCTCCACAACAAAAAGGCATGTGAATCGGCCCAGCATGGGAGCCAACGATGCGGTCCAACGATCGAATGCATCATCCGGCAGGTCGACCAGCATTCCATTCGCCTTCTGGTTCTCGTACAGTGCGAGCCATAGCAACCGCAGACGCGGAACATCGTCAGCTGTACCTTCGCGAACCAGATAATCAGACGATTCCATGAGGCTAGCTACAGTTATCGGCGACGGCAGCAGGCCAATTACGGTTGTCCAGTCCGTGCTGGGCCAGAAAAGCGAGAGCCAGACGCTCGAGTCCAAACCCAACGCATCCGGTGGACAGCGCCTCTCCGTTTGTATTCGTGATGTTTAGCGATCGGCCAAAGTAATCCTGGTGGAAATTGAACGATCCAACTGCCAAAGTCTTTTGTTTGTACGGAAGGTCTGCACGCACTTCGAACTTGAGATCAAAAGCCAACTGGAAAGTTGCCGAAGCGTATTCTTCGATGAAGAACGGGTCAGTGGCGCTCCGTATTTCGTACCCTAATCCCCAATCATCGAGAAGTTGCGCTGTGCCTTCGATCGCTTTTTGCCGTTGTGCCAAAACAAAGTCAGGCGAGCCGATAAAAATCAATTCGCGCATGGTGAAATCCCAAAGCCGCTCCAGCCCTTCGAGATTTCCCGACTCATACCGAAAGCATTTTCCAATCGCCGTGACACTCGAATCCTCTTGTTGCTGACTGTTTTGGAGCCACGCAAAACAGTGGAAGCAGACGGCCGGAGCCAACAAACACTCAATCGCCGAAAGATGAGCCGGGTCGGAAGTCAATTGGGCACCGTCCCATTTCGCCGAACGCGCAAATTCCTGCACCGCCGCCAGATCCTCGCGAAGGTGCGACACAAGAGTGAGTGCGTGCGGAAACGATCGAAGGTACTTGCATCGTTCCAACACGTCGGCGCCGATGAGGCTGGGAAACTGATACTGTTTCGGAGAAAACGACAGGAATGTTCGCGTGAGTTCGCGATCGAAGAATGCCATTAGCGCCACCAGGCGCGGTCCCAGCCCGTATCGCCCCCGGCCAAATCGGCGCAACTCACCTTCTCTTTCCAGAGTTGGCTGCGGATCAAGATTGTATTGTCCCAAACCTTTCCGCGATACCAATACTTTGGTTTCGGCAGGTCGATGTGCATCGCACATCTTCTTCGCCACCTCTGCGATGCGCTCGGCTATTAGCGACGAATCGTGTTGATGTCCCGGTGCGACTTTGAAACGCACAAGGTTTCTTTCATCAGGCAACAACTCAAATTTTTCCAGCGACTCAGACACGTAATGCAGCTTCGCCAGAAAATCGTCGACCAAATCAACAGGTATCGTAACTGGCAGCTCTGCGGTTGAGTACAAGCCGGCTTCTCCCCTGGACTTACTTCTGAGCGTGGCGCTCTACAGCTTTGACGATTGCCGCAGGGTTTGTGAGTTCGGCGATTTCATACGTGGGAAACCTAAGGCCGAATTCTTTTTCAATCTGCATGATTAAGTCCATGTGCCCCATCGAATCCCAACGGGGGTGTAATCCCATTCCCAACGCTGCGACTTCGTTAGGCGAGACCTCAAAAGCTCGCGCTAGCGTCTGCTCCACTCTTTGCTTAATATCAGCGTTATTTTCTGTCATATGATAATTGTTCACGAGAATCAGAGGCTATTTCATGAGTTTCAAGATCGTAGGCGGCACGAACCAGCACGAACATACATACAAATACGTGGCAATTGGCGCCGCGAACCGAAATCGCGAGTCGAACACATTTTGTCGGGAAAGCGCTAGTCGTGATCTGTTTGCCTTGTACCAGAGATACGCACAGAAACCAAGGCCGTGCATCAAGCCCCACAGAATCCAATAACCATTGAGCCCATGCCACGCACCGACCATCAAAAAAACTATCAGCGTGTTTAGGTATAGGTTGGCTTTTCGTAGTCCCCAACGGTTATAGAAGAGATAATCGCGAAAGACAGAGGTCGCACTCATGTTCCAATTGGCCCAGAACTCGGACAAATTGCGCCGGCCAAACGGCCGATTGAAACTCGGCGGAAGCGTTATTCCCCAGCACAACGCCAGACACTCCATCAATTTGTAATAACCGGCCCAAAGTAAATAGAAAGACCACGGCGCGATTGAAAAACCTATCAGCAGTTTCCCGAACCGTGAGAGGCTGCCGCCGGCTATCGACGCTTGAACACCGGCGAGAACTATGCCAATCAACACCTGCAATGTGCCTAAGGCACATCGCCGCATCAAGTTTGCCGAGAAGATTGTTTGGTTCTGGCCTGGTCGCCCAAGTGAAGTTAATTGCTGCTCAAATTGCGAATACCGGAGAAGCGGACCAAGTAAGGTGAATGGAATCGCAATCCAAATCGAATAACGGAAAATACTGGGCAGGTCGACTCGGCCTGAGCCCACCTCCCACAGTACGGTGATGAGGCGCAACACCAGCCACATATCCAACGCGAATAACACCCATCGAATACCGGCGAACGAAACTCCCTCAGCATTGAGTTGCCAGGTACGACCCACCAGAAATGTCACCGCCAACGCCACGATCGCTGCGCAGGTCCAGCGCCAGCGAAAACGGCTGGGGTGTTTGCGATATTTCGACACGCGATCAATCACCAACATGAAGAGAAAAACAATCCCGGTTGTTAAGAGAAATCCAAACATCGATCGGCGATAGATCACGATCGTGGTGACGATAGAAACTAACAACAACCCCGAGGGCCTCCGCAGCGCGCTTATTCCCAGCACCAAAATCGCGCTTGCCACGCATACTGCAAGATGCAAAGTCGGAACAACTCCGCCGGGGCTAGCCAGCTTGATCAGCTCCATCAGGCGCGGATCGGGCATTCAGATGTTCAAGCTCCCTGAAGATACGGCTGTCTCGTCGTGCTGCACCTGCCAAACGTCATACAGGCTTGGCGGGTAATACTCGACAGGCGTGTCCCTGTCCTTCTCGGCGGCGATGAAGACGAAATCTTTCTTCAACTGTAGGAATTTCAGCGGCAGGAAAGTCGCCGACTTCATCGAGCGGTAAATCAGGGTTTGAAGAAAGAGCAGCGGGTGGCCCAGGCTGGCCTGAACTTTCGGAAGGTGAAAGGTCAGACATTCCGACTCAAGAATCTTAAAGCCGCATCCTCGAGCCAAATCCGTTGCCTCCGCGAGCGTATATTCCCGATTGTGCCTCCCGTAAACACCGTGAGAGCCCGGCCAGTCAGAGTTCCGCCGTCCCGATTTGTCGACAACCTTCACATAGCCCCAGATCGGATTTTTATTCGTCAAAACTTTTCGGAGCACGTCAATGCGCGCAACGTTTGGGCAGGTCATTATCAACTTACCGCCCTTTTTCAAGACCCTGTGAATCTCGTTGAGCATGAAGGTGGGCGAGAACAGCAGATGCTCTATCAGCTCCTGGCATATCACCAGGTCGAAGCTGGAATCATCATAGGGATAGCGGTCTTCCTCTACGTTGAAGAGTCTATTCTCGACCGGGCGCTGCTCACCGCCGGCCGAACTCTCAAACGAGACGATACCAGAACGGATTTCTTCGTCGTCCTCCGTCAGGCCCAGCGGGCACCCGTTGGTGTGCATCTCCGAACCGAACCGGTCCTGAATCATTTGGGTCAGGAAGTAAGGGTTCGCTCCGAGTTCCAGAACCTTTATGTTTGCAGGATCACTAAAGTGCTTTTCGATAACGCCGAGCGTAAAGACTATTCGATCCCAGTCCATCAGGATGCGCCCCAGCTTCGCGTCCTCGCTACTCTGATACACAGGGAAGCTGCGGTCTCCGAAATGCTCTTCGACCCTGGTACGGAGAAGATTCTGGACGCCGAAGCCGTTATGGTTCGATTTCATGCGCGCGAAGCTTTGATCGAACTCTTGTACGCGTAATAGCCACGGACCTTGCCTGACGTGACCATCAGCTTATGTAGCCGGTGAATTACCGGAAAGGCGAGGCTTCTTTTTATGCCGAGGCCTTCGGTTAAATACCTGGCCGACGAGAGCGGGATTCTGCCGAAAGACATGAGACATTGAAGCACCGAAGCCCACAACCTTAGATCATGTCCGTGCTTTAACTGGTAGAGAGCTTCGGCGTTACCCACCTGATAGCCTTTTTTGAGGTCACCCTTGATGTTGTGGTTGTGGTAGTGCTGAACAACCGCGCCGTCGTGATAGACCAGTTTCCATCCCGCACGTTTGACTCGGTGAGAAAGATCAACGTCTTCGTGGGCGGCGTGCGGAAAAGTCTCGTCGAACCCGCCCACCTGGTCGATCACGTCCCGTCTGAAAGAGGCGTTGGCGGTCACAAAGAAATCTATTTCGCCGTCGGCATCCAGCGGTTGGCCGGCGCCGTTCGCGTGTGCCGCAAATTGATTAGCGATATTGTTATCGAGCGAAACGAACTCTATGCGTCCGGCGACACCTCCCACTCGCTCGTCTTTGTAAGCGCTAACCAATTCCCTCGCCCAGGTCCTGGCGGCGATACAGTCGTCGTCCATGAGCATGATGATCTCGCCTTGAGCCTCACGAATCCCGCGATTTCTGGCGGTGGCCGGACCCTTGTTGGCCTGCGAAAAATATCGGAAGAAAGGATGCTGTTTTCGAAAACGCTCGAGAATCTCCAGCGTCCTGTCGTTCGAGCCATCATCTATGACGACGATCTCGAACTTATCTTTCGGGTAGTCCTGTCCGAGGAGCGATCCAAAAGCTCTCTCGATGAAACCGCTGCGGTTGTAAGTCGGAACGACTACGGAAACTGACGGTAATGACTTCAACGTCGAAATAACCTCAGTGGAGGCACTTGTTATAAAACTGCTCCAAACTATCGGTCATACGCTCCCAGGAATATTCGTCCTCGGCTAACCTGCGTGCCGTTTCGCCCATCTGCGATGCCATTGACGGGTCGTCGAACAATCGTGCCACTTGCGCCGCGAAATCCTCGGCGCTATCGGGCTCGGCCAGAAACCCTATGTGGTGCTCGGCGAATAGCCTTTTGATGTCGCCAACAGGGTGACTCACTGTGGGCCTTCCCGCGGCGAGGTAGTCGCCAATCTTATTAGGCCAACGCGCTCGATTAAAGAGTGTGTCGCGCAACGGCATCGCCAGAACATCAGCCGCCGCGTAGTAGTCCGGCAAATGGCTGTACGGTTTAATGCCGGCAAGTATCACCTTATCTTCGATGCCCAATTCCTTCGCGGTCTGGGCCGCCTTGTCTTTGACGCCGATTATTAGCGCCCGGGCCAGCGGGTTCTTTTCGGAGACTATTTTTATCGCGCGTATGACGAGATCGACGTCGACGTCAACGAAGCCCACGAAACCGAGAATCGAAGCGTTCAACGGGAGGTCAAGCTTTTCTCTCGCGGTCTTTTTACACAATGGACGAATGTTATTTATGTCGGCCCCGGAAGGGATGACTTTTATCTTGTCTGCGGGAACTCCCAGACCTTCCGTACGTTCCTTCAGAACAGAGCTTATCACCGTGACGCCGTCCGCAATCTTGCGTATTCCCTCTTCAAGAAAGATCTCGAAATCGTTGCGCCGTTTTGATTGAAATCTCTCGTAAGGGAATCCGCCCTTCGTCCACCAGTCACACCAATCTGAGATGAAACAGACGTTCCTCAGTTTCCTGCCGAGGTAAGCAGGGAACGAAACGTTCGGCAGGTGATCGAAGCCGTGGATGATGTCGTAATTGCTGAAGGTGGTGTGACCTGCGCGAATTAGGATATCGAGAAACCCCGTGTCCAGGCCGCCGGGAACGATAAAGTCGGCCACCCTTCTGAACCTCGGGGTGCCGATCACTCTGACGCCTTCGATGTATTCCACCTCCGGCTTGAAACGGTTGTTGATGCAGGTCATGAGTGTGACCTTGTGTCCTTTTCTCACGAGATGCCTGGCGAAGTGGAAGCAGCGGAAGTAGGTACCCGACTCCTTCGGGTTATGGTTAAGCATTAATACGTTCATTGCACGGGTTGGCTCTGACACTCGACTATCTCCTCGAAAATCTGTTCGAGGCTTCGAGTGATCTGCCAGTCCGGGTAGTGCGACTTAAGCTTATTCAGGTTAGAGATGTAACAGATGTGATCGCCGATGCGCGGCTGCTCGTCATAGACCCAGTTAATCCGTCTGCCTGTCAGCGCTTCCGCGATCTCGAGTGCTTCCAGGATTGAGACACTGTTTGACCTGCCGCCGCCGATGTTGTAGACCTCGCCGGGTCGTGGGTTCTTTGCGAACTCCTCGATCGCTCGGATGACGTCATAGCTGTGTATGTTGTCGCGTACTTGCTTACCCTTATGACCGAAAACCGTATAAGTCGCCCCCGTCGTGGCGACTTTAACCAGGTATGAGAGGAATCCGTGCAGCTCCACGCCTGAGTGGTTAGGTCCGGTCAGGCATCCGCCGCGGAACACCCCCACGTTCATCCCGAAATACCGGCCGTACTCCTGCGCCAGAATGTCCGCTGCTGCTTTCGAGGCCCCGAACAGTGAATGCAGCGTTTGATCTATGCGGCAGCTCTCGTCAATGCCGTCGAAGTTCTTTTGGTCCGCGTAGTCGTAGCGGCTGGGCAGTTCCTTAAGCGAAAGCTCGTTAGGCGCGTCCCCGTAAACCTTGTTCGTGCTCATCATGATGAAGACGGCCTCGGGGCAGTTGTTGCGTGTAGCTTCCAACAGATTGAGGGTCCCCGTCGCGTTAACTTCGAAATCGAGGTGCGGAATCTCACGCGCCTTGTCATGCGACGGCTGAGCCGCGCAGTGAATGATCAGGTCAAAACTGTTTTCTTTGAAAAGTTTCTCAATATTTTGGCGGTCGCGGATGTCTATGTCGTAAAACTCAAAGCGCTTCGTGCTCCGCTTCAGCCGCTCCAGGTTCCAGGTCGTGTCGCCCTGCTCGCCGAAAAATAAACGGCGCATGTTGTTGTCGATTCCAATCACGCGATCCCCCCGCGCGTCGAAATAGCTAACGGCCTCAGAGCCTATCAGGCCGCTGCTGCCGGTGACGAGAGCAGTCTTAGTCTTCATATTTGAATGCCGCTGACTCTAAACATTTCCACCTTCAATCACCTGCGGAACGCCCATTTCCATAGCCGGGCGGATGCCTTCGTCGTGAGCATGTGCCCATTTCCCTTCCTTCTTAATCAACGAGCGCAATATTTTCCTGGAGGGCTTTTCAATAACGTAGTAGGTTGCTAACGTCGCTAATGAGATCAAGATCGCATACGCACAAAGAAGCCCGAGCCGAACAACAAAATTGCTGGCGATGGCTGTGTGAGTGGGGACTAGCTTATACGCGATCCGTTGTACCAGCGTGTGCGTCATATAGAGGGAGTAAGAGACCTCGCCCACGAAGACCAAAAACGGCGCGACAAAAAGACGATGACACTTGTCACCCAAACCAGCTAGCGTGTAAATGATTATCGAGAAAAGCGCGAGTAGTGTCGCGAGCAAAACGGCATCGCGGAGCAAGAACGGCACTATGAAGACCAGCGCACTAGCCGAGATTGAAAGGTAATAATTAGGCCGCCGCTTGAAACAACCGTACTGAACCAATTTGAATATGGCGCAACCAGTTAGAAAAGTTCCCACGACCACCTGCAATTCCCTGAAAATGAGCAGGCTCCCGAAAACGACCTGAAACTGCATAAGGCAGAAGAACCCGACGGCGATCAGAATCAGCCAGAGCCTCTTCGTTGCCCTGTTAATGACGAAAGCGACGAGAGGAAACCACAGGTAGGCGAACCATTCCGAACTGATAGACCACGACGGGAAATTCCAATTCAGCCGGAAGTTCGGCACCCAGGTATGTACAAGAAACAGGTTCAGGACGAAATCTCTCGCCGAGTGGCCCGATTCGTCTGAATGAACACCTAAGATTTTACCCGCCGACACCATCAGCAGTACTGCGAGCAGCGTCACAAAATGCACAGGGTAGATCCGCGCGAGCCTGGTCAGAATGAACTTTCGACAAGTCCTAAATTCAAGTGTGTGGAAATCATTTGAGTAATTATATGAAAGTACGAACCCGCTTAGGATAAAAAAGAGCGGCACGGCAAGATTTCCCAAATTGAAAAAAGGCTTAAGGGTAACGGTAATCGGGAAGAGCGAATAAATGTCGGCCTGGTAGTGATAAAGAACAACCCAGACAGCCGCCAGGCCTCTCACCGTCGTTAGCGAATCAATGGTCGGAGCCTTACTCATTTTGGTTTGAAATGGAGGATTGCTCAATCAGGTAACTCACCGAATCTTCTAATCCGACTTCTAAAAAAGATGCTTTGAGCGGCCGTTTACCGACGAGCCCGCGAATTGCCCTTTTCACTTCATCTGTACTGATGCCAAGGATGCAATGTGCTTCAGCAGCGATACAGGAATACTCGCAAGGGTGAAGCGGTGTCGAGGGTTGCGCGATAAGATGAGAGACTCCCCAAGGGCCGTAGACAAGCGGCGAGTTAGTATGATTCGGCGACCCCCCTTTCGGATGGCAAGAGATTTCAACTACCGGTACATCGGCGGCTGCAGCCAGGTGCATAGGGCCTGTGTCGTTGCCAATGTATAAATCACAATGTTTTAGTAAGGCGAAGGTTTGGCGAAGGCTTGATCTTCCGGTCACATTAATAGCCAGTTTAGGCAGACGCGTTTGTAATTCCTGACCCAGCGGCCTATCTTCGGGGCCACCCACGATTATGAGACGAGCATGAAAATCGTCTCTCAGCCACTCTGCCAACTCGATGTAATTCTTGAGCGGCCACATTCGCTTGGCTGCGCCGGCACCCGGCGCTAGCGCCACCACTAGTTCAGCAGGGTTAATATCATTGGAAGAAAGAATATCTTCAGCGAAGCGCTCGTCATTTTCATCGAGCCAGAGTTCGAGCTTGTCATTCCGGATCTCTCCACCAAGATAACGGACTATTTCCAGATTTCGCTCTACTTCATGCTTTGGCGAATCGTCATTTAGCAGGTGTGTGAAAAGCGCATTGCTGCCTTTGTTTACTCTCGCCTTATCGGCGGAAACTGTCTCCGAGTAACTTAACCGCAATGAAGCGCCGCTGAAATACGCGACAAAACCAGCGTGATAAAGATCAACTCCCCAACGAGGAACGATGGCTAGATCGAAACGGCGAGGCCACAGTTCGCGCCTTCCCAACCTCATAGCACGGGAATGTCTTCGCGCCTGCTCAAAGCGCTGTGGCGTGTTTCCATCGTAAGTCAACACCTCATTAATATACGGACAGAGCGCGACCAGATTAAACACATCAGGTTTCACGATCAGAGTGATCCAAGCGCTTGAGAAGGAGCGGCGTAACTCCCGAAGTAGGGGCATCGTCATCACAACATCGCCAATCTCATCCAATCTCACGACTAAAATTCGTTTTGCCTGAGAAGGTGGGCTTTGACCTACGCCCGGTCGTCTTCCTGTAACGCGGAAGTACCGTTCGAAAACAGTTAGAATAGTGTCTACCGATGTCGACCAATTGACGCAGCGTCGCGCAGTTGCCCTCGCAGGAGCAACGATTTTATTTGCGAGTTTCAATGCCCTTCAGACTGCTTTTCAGCGCAAACATAGAAACTCTGCATTGCGTCGGGCCCATCATCAAACTTAATTAGTTTACAACCACGTTCACTCAGGGCCTGCTTAATAACCGCAGGTTCCGGTATCCACTTGTGTTCGCTGCCAACGAACGGCGAGCCGGGGTGCCATATTTCACAACTTGGATGAGGCAAATAAAGGAAAACTACGCCATCGATTCTTAGCTTTCGCAACCATTGATCTAATTCCCGCTCCCAATCATCAATATGCTCGAGGCAGTGAGAGCTGAAGATGTAATCAAGTGAGCCATCCGCAAAATCCGAAATGCCGCTCCCTAGGCCAGGACCGCGCGCAGTGTCTACCGAGGTCGCGCCGGGTAACGGCCAGAAGCCTGCGCCTATGTCAACACCTCTGCCCCTGCAAAACTTGAGCGCTTCATGAAAAATAGCCTGACTGGCACCGCCTACGGTTAGGTAGTCAGAGTAGAAATTCTTGTTGTAGATCCATCCTCCAGGCTTTCTCTCAAGCTCTGGATGTTTTTCCCAGTCTCTGTAGACGCGAAAGAGGTCTGGTGAGTCGGGTAACGTTTCTAGTGAGTCCAGATCGGCGCCGCGCGTTTTGCTCAGCGTGGTCTTAATCGTGCGAGTGATTCTCATACGGGCTTTCGTAACCCCTCGGCGGGCATATGTTCGGCTCACAGAATACAGGGTGCGGCTCTTTTCTTTAGACACTCTCAAGTATCTTTCCAGATCAGATTCTTTCCATTCGCTGTTGTTCCGCCTGAGGACCGCCGCGCCTGTCACGTAGTTATGGTGCGGAGCAGTTGTGCGATGCCACGCGAGATAATCGGGAATGTCCTGAATGTTCCAATCAATTTCCCAGATGCCTGGCTCAAACCAAGTCGAGTCTCTGAAGAGATCATCGAACTCTTTCATGGTAAGCGCGCGACCATTCCATTCAGGGAACGTCATGCCCATGTCCGGCTCGCAGATGTCAAAGGTCAGAACGAGCAAGCCGCCGGGGCGCAGCGACCGCGCAGCTTCCGCAATAACTTTCGCCTTATTGGGCACATGCTCGACTACAGATATGCTCAGGTAAATATCAATACTGCCTGTTGGTAGATTCAACCTCTGAGCGTCAAAGGTGCCCTTCGCGACATTTAGATTGAGCTTCCGGCCTACTCCTTTCCAGACTGGCCAGTAGTCCGCAGTCACATCGGACAGGGTGACGTCAAATCCCTGTGAGACGAGGAACCACGGAAACGGGCTTAATTCGCTTCCAATGTCAAGAAGTTTCAAACTCTTCTGCTTGAATTTTTCTAATTGAAACCAAGCCCAGGGATATTCCCAGATGCGAGAGTATGTGGTGTATTGTTTGAGGCCCGTGCCCGCAGCAACGTGGTTGATCTGCCTTAAGGCATTTTCGAATTCGGATTTATGCAGGTCTGATACTCTAGCAAGTAACTTGATCATTTCCGGCTTCTCTAAATCTATGTATTCTCTCTAACCCCAATCGTTCCACTGTTCAAATCAAAGTTTAAAGACAAGAGCCTGACCCGTTGTTAGAACGAGCGGAACTTCCGGCTTATCCTCGAAAAACTCATCAACAGCTTGCTGAGCACCAGGGCAAGTAGGAAACCCATAATCATCGAAAATCATGAATCCCCCTGCCTGCAATCTCGGATAAATAAAATTACAGCAACTCATTACTGACTGATACAAATCGACGTCCACATGTGCGAAAGCAATGCTATGTGAGCCCACACTACTAAACGTATCTGGTATAAATCCTTTGTGAAAATGAACGATATCCGGGTTCGGGGTCAACGATCTTAACGTCGCCACCACTGTATCAACTGAAGCATCTGAGAAATCCCCTTGCCGGTGCAGATCTTTCGAGGGGTTTGGTTCAGGCATGCCTTCAAACGTATCAAACAAGTGCAATTCCGTTTGCTCGTGCCTTCTGTTCTCAGATATCAGATTTGACAGCAATATTGCTGAACCGCCCTTATAGACGCCGCACTCGTACCAATGTCCATGCAGGCAACTGGCTTGCAGAGCAAGCGTATATAAGACATAACACCGATCCGCCGAAATAAGCGTAAGAGACTCTATGGCGTCAAAGTGAGTTCTAAAGCTCTCATTATTAATCCACGGACTGACTAGTGGAGTCGGTGTCCTTCGATGCACGTCATATCCGAATTTGCTGGCTAGGCGTTTGACTAGTTTGACAGCGGCGGACATTTCCAACTCCTCTGCGGCGTGGTCATATAAAGAACAACCTTATGAGAATTAGGAACTCGCAGATAACCAGATGCCAAATCAGTTTTGTGTAGCCATGTCACTGGGGCGGTAATGGTTTCTTGTAAACGTCCCAATGAATCAACGGTGTGATAACGCCTAAACGCCCATCGAGCGAAGCCAATGAACCGGAAGCTGAGACCTCGAATACAACGGCCTGTTCAATCAAACCGTATACATCTCTATTGGGTAAATGCGCTCCTATTGAAATATAGTAAGTTCCCGGCGCGAGAAAATTCTGAGGGATCTGAAACGATGACGCATAAAAGCCGACCTCCTTCGCTAAAGCTGACGTTCCAGAAGTATCAGCATCAGACGTACTGAAAATTACGACACCTTCGAAATTACAAATCCTTGTGCCGATCTGGCAACCCGCCAATGTCCGACTCACGATGTACGTGACTTCGACAAAAATTGGCTCGTCTCCACTGAAAACTCCTGAGGGCTGCTGATTACTGTCCTTAACCGCTATGCTGAGAAAGTCAAATTCTCGTTCCGAATCGCTTGCTTCAAACCGCTTCCACTCCGGCCTGACGGTTAGGAACTGAGTATGGTAGCTGTTCACTACTTCAGCGGAGCTGCCGTCCATCATCACCTTTCCATCGTCGAGCCAGATGACGCGCTCACACAACCTTGAGATGGCGCCCATGTTGTGACTCACAAACAGAATTGTTCGTCCATGCTTCGCAACCTCACTCATTTTTCCGAGACACTTCGTCTGAAATCCCTGATCGCCTACTGCCAATACTTCATCCACCAGGAGAATTTCCGGTTCAAGATGCGCTGCGACGGCGAACGCCAGCCGCAAGTACATGCCGCTCGAGTAATGTTTGACGGGCGTGTCTATGAATTTTTCTACCTCGGCGAAATCCACGATCGCGTCGAAGTTTCGCTCGATCTCCCGCCGTCGCATCCCGAGGATTGCGCCGTTTAGGTAGATATTCTCGGCACCGGTCAGCTCAAGATTGAAACCCGTCCCGACCTCCAGCAGACTCCCGACACGACCGTATAAATCAACCTCGCCCATCGTCGGTTCCGTAATGCGTGAAAGTATTTTGAGCAGCGTGCTTTTTCCCGCGCCGTTCCGTCCAATGACGCCGACTACCTCGCCGCTCTTCACTTCAAAGCTGACGTCCCGGAGTGCCCAAATCGTACCGGATGAAAGAGACCCGAGATGGCCATTGCCATTTCGACTCAACCGTTTGAATGGCGTAGTTACAGCTTCGGTTAGTGTTTCTCTGAGAGAACCGTAGCTCGGCCTGCGCGCGCCGATGCGGTATTGCTTTCCCAGACCTTCAACTCGAATGGCGACGTCAGACATTACGGATAGAGGTCAGAGAGCAGGGGTCAGAAGTCAAAAAGAAAGACATCAATCAAACAACATCGGCGAAACTTCGTTCCATGCGGCGGAACGAATAAGCCGAAGAAAGAAGAATGGCGAAAGTAATTAGCGCGGAGAGTGCAAGCGCTTGCCAGGGGAATGCCGTTCGGCCGAGCAAAGCCGCGCGATAACCTTCAATGATCCCGCTGAGCGGATTGAGCCACAGCAGCCATCGCCATTTCTGCGGCATCAAGCTCACGGGATAGATAATCGGTGAGGCAAACAGCCAGAGCTGAATCAGAAATGGCAGCGCGTAGCGGATATCGCGATACTTCACATTCAACGCCGACAGCCACATTCCCACACCGAGCGCCAGCAGCGCCGTGAGCGTTATCAACAAAGGCAACGCAAAGAAATTCATGGTAAGGGAAACGCCGTAGTAAAACATCAAGACGATCAGGATCACGAAGGCAACGGCAAAATCGACCAGTCCCGCCATCACCGCTGCCCCCGGAATAATCATGCGCGGGAAGTAGACTTTCGTAATCAAGTTGGAACTGGCGACCAGGCTGTTACCGCTACTGGTTACGGCGTTCGAAAAGAACGTCCAGGGTAACAACCCCGCATAAGCGAAGATCGGATAAGGTATCCCGTCCGAGGGAAGCTTCGCGAGCTTCCCGAAAAAGAGAGCGAACAACAGCATCGTAAACAATGGCTGGATGACAGCCCAGGCCACCCCCAGCAGTGTCTGCTTATAACGAACTTTGATGTCACGCCAGGTTAAGAAATAGATCAGCTCACGATAGGCCCAGAGGTCGCGGAGTTTGAGGGCCACCCATCCCTTCGCTGGTCGAATCTTGATAAGCGGCTCTCGTTCATTCGCCGCGTCCTTCTTTTCCGAGACCAGAGTTCCGGAAGGACTGATTTTTTCGATGGGCTGAATCTTAGCGATCTCCATTCCAGGTTGCTCAGGTCACCGCATGCGTCGGCGTTTCAGCATTGGCAAATCGAGGAGTCTCAGCAGCTAACTCCGTAACTCTCTGACGCGCACCGACCCAACCCACCAGCAGCAAAAACAAACTCGTTTGCGGAATTGACGTAAGCATTCCGGTTCCAGTAAGCGCCGAAAGAAAAAATACGATGCAAGCAACCCTTGCCAATCTTCTGCCTAAGTGCCATGAGTCGGTAGGGGCCTCATTGGATCTCGTAACGACCCACAAGATAAACGCGACCCAGAATACGAGGCCGACTACTCCCTGCTCTAACATGATGCGGGCATATTCGTTCTCCATCGCTACTGGGTTCCGCAATCGATCCTGAAGAAAATAAGGAAGACTTGTTCCGCCACCGCCGAGGCCGTTGCCAAAGGGATACTTGGCCGCGATTTCAAAGAAGCCCATGTTAACGCTAATCGAAATACGCTCAGCCACCGCGTCAGTGTCGCGCAATTCGAGAAAGCGCTGAAGCCGGTCTTCGCCCGAAACGAACCAACCGATCGCGGCAATAAGGACCAAACCGCCGAAGATATGACCTGACCTCGAGCGCATTGAGAACGTACCGACAATGGTTAATATCGCGGCCCCTATGAAATGTGTACGAGCCGCGGACATTAAAACCCCTAAAAGCGCCGTCACGATGCCGGCACTTAACAAAAAAAGGTGAATAGACCTCCGACGCTTCTGGATTACGGCGCCGGCAAGTAGTGGGAGAGTTACAACCATAGCTCCTGCGTATGAGTGGGCATTAGCGAAAGAAGCCGGAATTCTTAGCACGGCTTGACCGGTAAATACCTTGCTTCGATACATCAACTCGGTCACTTCATTTCGGGGGAAGAACCTTTCGATTCCAGTAAAGTATTCGACGCCCGCCAGAGCGAACGCCGCGATATTAAATGCGGCCAGCCAGATAGCGAGTCGGTAACGATCACCAGAGTCTAATCGCGCGCCAAAGAAAACGAAGGGTAGCAGAAAAACACTGCCTCTAAGACCGACAAACTGGACCAGCCAATCCTGAAACGGCAAGAAGAACATTAGTATCGGCCAGACGATTAGCAATTCCAACCAAGGCTTTATTCTTTCTACGCGATATTTTTCTGGCGCACTTAGACGGTGGTATGTCTGAGCGGCGTAAAGACCGCAAACAGCGGCGTCGAATATGAAATGCGAATACGTTTCAGGGATGTTTGCGCGGGTGATTCCATAAACGTATCCGACTCCGATAACGGCTACGAGGCCATTAACCAGCGACTGACGCCCAGCCCAAAAGCAAAGACCAAACGAGATTACGCAAATGAGCAGCGCCAGAAACATCAGCCGCCTTCAGTTCGCCTTTCTCCCGACTACGAACACGTTGTCAGAGAGCGCTCGGGGCAATAAGCGCGAGAGACGTTTTGGATAATTCCATGGCTCAGCACGACTCGACCTTTTTTTTGCTAAATCGAATATCGACGATTGCGGTACTCATGCAGTAACCTGCTGTCGCTGAATCAGCGAATCAATCGCACTTTGAAACTTCTGAAGCTGATTGGCTGGGTTGCACAAGGTGTTTGCCCGCAAATTTCCATCACGACCAAGGCGCGCTCGCAGATCCGGGTTCTGGATTAGCCTTCCGAGAGCCTGAGCCAACACTTCCGCATTTCCGGGCGGAACGCGTGCGCCACACGAATCGTCAACAATCTCTCGCGCAGCACCGAAATCGCAGGTGATCACGGGTAAGCCCGCATGCAACGCTTCAATGAAGACGATTCCGAAGGGTTCGCCCTCGGCATTAGGCTGACAAAAAATATCGGCGGCGGCCAGCAGCTGATCCACATCATCACGCTGGCCAACGAAACGAATCCGATTGGCGATGCCCAGTTGGTCGGCCAGTGTCTTCAAGTCATCAAGGTACGAACTCTCTGAGGGACGTTGCGCGCCACCGACGATCCAGCACACCCAAGCACGCGTGTCCTTTAGTTTACTCAAAGCTTGCAGGTGCAGCGCGTGACCCTTCCATCGCTCCATGCGGCCAACTTGAATGATCACGGTCGCGTCTTCCGGTGTATGCAAAGCCGCGCGCAAGCTTTTTCTCGTCCCGTTCGAGCGACGATTGGCCGGCGCAGCAACCGGATAGTAAAAAACCTGCGTCTCGATTCCTGAGTAAACACCTGTCACACTTCCTGCCGTGAATTCACTGTTGCAGATAATCAGATCGGGACGTGTTCGTTTTCCCAGCCGTTCCAACAAATGTTGCCCATTGGCAGGTGCGTGAAGGTAAAAGACCAGCGGCGCGTCTGCCGCTCGCAGGCTTCTGCCAAAGACAGTTTGCGTCCAGGAGGAATGCGTCACAATCGCGTCGAACTTCTCTCGGCGCACAAGCTCTTCAAGGTTTCGCCGCGCACGACGAACTGACAACGGGTCTCGCAGTCTCACGGCGCCGAGATCACGAACGGGGGCGCCGGCCCCAATTAACTCGTCGCGCAGGCGACCGTGGAAACAAAGCGCAAATTCAGACTGCAGCGATGGACACGCGTGTTGATAACGAGCGTGCGTCAGCATCATCGTCTCGATGCCGCCGAAGATGTTCCCGCTGTGAACGTGAAGAACGCGCAATGGATTGGCCGAGTTTGTTGTGGTCTGCACCTAGTAGGACTAACCAGAACCGTTTGATTATCCGACATCAACCCCACGCGCTGCGACAAGGCTGCGATAAATTGGCAACAGATCTTCTTTCAACCGCCCCAGGTCAAAACGCCGTTCCGCTGTGGCTCGGCCCGCCGCGGCCAACCGCCAGCGCAAGTGTGGATCGTTCGCGAGTTGCGTGATGCGCTCAGCCAGCGCCTTTCCGTCGCCAGGCGCGTGGCCCAGGGCGTTTATCTCTGCGTCGCCGTTCGATCGACCGTTCGTATGAATCAGTTCTGATGCTCCACCGGCCTCGCTGACGATCACGGCGCGGCCAGTGGCCATCGCCTCGATAATCACTAAACCAAATGGCTCAGGTTGCGTGCTCGCATGCACGACAATATCCAATGAGCGCATCGCCGCCGCGGGTTGCTCGACAAAACCAGTGAAACCGACTCGATTAGAGATCCCTAAATCCTGCGCCAACGACTTCAGTTCTTCCATCGAATACTGGCTGCCGTCCGTCTGATATGCCGCGCCACCGATGACATAGCCGCGCCAGGCAATATCCCCCGGCAGTAATGACAGCGCGCGCAGAAAAATCTCATGCCCTTTCCAGCGGCCGAAGGTCGCGAGCAATCCTACGCGCACGATTGCCTCTTGCGAACGCGGAATCAGTCCTGACAACTCATCCAAATCAAGACATGGCCCATCAGGCGAAAACTCGGAAGTATCTACGGCGTTGTAGAGGGTTTGGACCTTCACTGTTTCGCCGCACACGCTTTCAATGTCGCGCTTCACGCTGTCTGAATTTGCGAGCACCAGCGAGCAACGCTTCCTAAAGAATTTGATTAGGCGAGCCATGAACGGACGGGTGCTGACGTAATCGTGGATATGCCAGATAAGCGGCGTTCCGGCAGGTCGGGCCAGCGCGCCCAGAATGTGCATTTTGAAACCGTTCGTCTGGATTACGTCAGGTTCGAGGCGGCGAATTGTTTTTCCTAATCTGAGGTTGTAAGCAGCAATGCGGGGCCCGGCAAACACCAACCGGCCCAATAGCCGCAGGCGGCCAGTCTGTTTTCCCGCGGGTTCACCTACCGACGCATCGCCAAGGCGAGCCACCGACGCCGGAAATGGCAGTACGCTGACACTTACGCCGAGTTCTTTCGCTCTATCGGCCAGGGGTCCTTCATCCGACACGATGAGAGCCAATTGCCACTCGGGCTGGGCCTCTCTGACAGCGGCGAAGATGTTGAGCAACGCCACTTCCGCCCCGCCCATACAGCCACTCGGGTTAAGGTAGGTGATCCTCAATTTTGGAAGTCGGATTGGAACAGCGGTCGCAGATCAAAATCATTGCTTCAACGAGAGGTCGCTCGTTACCGACGAATGATTGCTGCCATTTGCAGACTCGTCTTCATCCTCGCCGTAGTAATAATGCTGGTAGTTCTTATAGGAGTAATAGTCGTGCCGGGTAACGGTGACGTTGTTCAGCACCACGCCGAATATCTTGGCGCCCACGTCAGTAAGAAGTTGGCGTGCGCGCCGCACTGCGTGGCGCGAAGCGGCGCTGCCGTGCACGACCAGAAGCACGCCGTCCGCGAGTGAAGACAGCAGTACGCCATCGGTAAACGAGGCCACCGGCGGTGAGTCAATTACCACGTGGTCGAAAGTATTCTCGAGCACCGCCATCAAGGCCCGGATTTGGTCGGAACCAAGCAACTCGGCCGGGTTAGGTGGAATGCGACCTGACGGCAAGACATAAAGACCGCTCTCATGCTGCTGCACCATCAGCAACATCTCGGCTTCCGTCTTCTTGTTCGCGAGGATGGTACTTAGACCCTCGGCGTTATCAATCTCAAAAATCGAGTGCAGCCGCGGCCGGCGCATGTCGGCGTCAACCAGGAGAACTTTGGCGCCGGTCTGAGCGAGGATCGTACCGGTATTCACAACCGTAGTTGTCTTTCCCTCTCCGGGCTGGCTCGAAGTGACCAGCAAAGTTTTTGGTGCGCCTCCGGCCGATGACAACAGGATCGACGTCCGTAATTGGCGATACGATTCTGCGAGCGGCGACCGGTGCGATCCATGAAGCAGCAGTTCTTCACTACCGTTATTTCCGTTCTTCCTCGCCCCGCCCGGCAAGGCGGACAACAAACGCCGCCGCGTGCGGCCGCCCAGTGCCGGGATGACCGCCAGGGCCGGCAAACGCAGGAACTGTTCGATCTCTTCCGAGGTGCTGATTGAATCATCGAGGTAATCGAGATAGCGCGCTAACGCGATTCCCAGGATGAGCGAAAGCAGGACCGCCAAAGCGATGGTCTGCCGCCGTTGTGGTCCTACAGGCATTTTCGGCTGGGCCGCATAGTCCAACACGTGGATGTTGTTGGGTGTGCCCGCCAGGATGACATCGTTCTCCTTCGAACGCTGCAGCAAACCATCCAGCAACGTCTTGTTCGTTTCAATCTCCTGCTGGAATATTCTGTAGTTAACGGCCGCTTCGTTCTGGGTCAGAGTGTCAGCGCGTTGCTGGTTAAAGGCGTCCCGCAGGGCCTTTTCCTTTTGCTCGGCCTGCCGAAACTGAGTTTCGAGGTTTGTCTTGACTACGGATTCCGTGTGCGTGCGCAACTGGGTTGAAAGTTTTTCCAGCGTGGCAATTTGCTGATCGAGATCCTTCACTTCGGGATATTTTTCTGTGTACTCGAGCAGTAATTGGCTGCGCTTTTGTTTCAGTTCAGTGATCTTGGTGTCAGTCGCGGCGGCGGAATTGTTGGCAGTCTCAGCTTGTGCCGCGAGCGCCGCAGGCGAGATGGCGGCGCGGTAAGCAGCTTCGGCCGACTTGCGCTCGTTTTCTGCTTCCAGCAACTGTTTGTTAAGTCCGGCCAGGCGATCTACAACCGTGTTCTGATTGGCATCGAGCGATAGTATCTGGTGGTTCTTGGCATAATTGATTAACTGTTCCTCACCCTGCCGAATTTCAGACTGTAGTTCCGCGATTCGCTTTTGTAAAAAATCTCCGGAGGTATTGCTCGTTTCCGTACGTCGTTCGAGGTTCGAAAGGACAAACGTGTCAGCGATCATGTTATTGATCTTGCTGGCAGTCTCGGGGTCCTGATGCCTAAAGCGAATCTCGATGACCCGAGTGTCATTGAGCGGCTTGACTACCAAGCCACCTTGAAGCATCTCAGCGTACGGACGTTGACGCTCTATGTCTGAAGCAACGCTGTATGTATTACGGCCCGATATGGACTGAGGCTCCAGTCTGTTTGGTTTGGGTTCGATCGTTGGACTCTTGGGTTTTCCTTTGCCAACCAGGCCGAGCATACTTTGCCAGATTGAGCGGTTCGGACCGGGCGGATGGAGAAACGTTTCGTTATGCTCGAGATCGAGAGTCTTCGCAACTCTGCCCAACAGAGCCGCGCTGGTTAGAATTTGCAGTTGCGTATTGAAGTAAGAGGGATCCTGGTAGCTGCTATCGAAAACGATCGCATTTCCTTTAATCGCACTGAGGCCCGGGTTATTGGCGATTTCTAAATCGACCTGCACCTGCGATTTTGATTCGTAGACATCCGGCTGACGCGACATGTAGAGCGCGGTCACGAAAGTCACCACAAACACGATGGAAATCACTAACCAGATATGCTTACGTAACGAACGCCAGTATTCATGAAGACGGTTATATCCACTGCTGTTCTCCGCGGCTCCGGGATAAGGAGAATCGTACTGAGACGACCGAAGATCTGGAGTGTGCCGATGGACCAGGTGCCCGTTCTCCGACGGCACGTCGAGGCCTTTTTGAATTGATTCTGAAGGTTCTTTCACGTGTTGTTACCAGTCGATTTTTAGTTACGGAATCACTTTGACGGGCAATTGGCTGATGGTCGGAACCACCGCCCCGAGAAGGCTGCGAAGGAATCTTTTACTCCCGGACGCCGGCACATCAATAATATCGTTGGCTATCAAAACAAGATCCTCGGCCTCGTGACGGTTGACTGCCTCGAGATTAACCACGATATCCTTCTTCTCAGTCGTACCGGGTGTCTGCCTGAGGACATGAATCTCAGTTTTCTTTGTATCGATCAGTGTGCCACCAGCCATCGCGATGGCGCGCGTCACTGTCAAAGGTTCGTTGAGCCCGATTGATGTTGGCCTCACCACGTTGCCGACCACATAGACCTCATCCGCCTTGGCAATTGAGACGACATCGCCGGCCCGCAGGTAGGGATTGGCTTTCTGATCTCCGCGAAGCGTTTCGGTTAGTTTGTAATAATCAATCTGACTCCCCAGAGAATCGGGATTCTCGTTGTTGCCGGACGTGGCGGCGGTTTCGCAACTCGCGAGCGGTCCCATATGAACAACCTGGATCGTTGGTCCGGCGTTGTCTGTCGGTCCATTAACAAAAGTGAGCAACTCCAGGAGGCGAACGCGCCGCTGCATTTGAAAACGGCTGGGAGAGCGGACTGCGCCGAGCACTGCCACTGGTTCTGACTGGTACTCCTTAATCTGCACTGTGACTTCCGGAGCAAGGATATATTCCTTCAAAACCGTCGTAACCTCAGCCGCCAATTCGTCCTCAGTCCGGCACGCCGCCCTTATTTCTTCTTTAATCAGCGGCATCCGAATCATTCCGCGCGGATCGACTTTCACCGCCAGCCGATCGAACTGGGGCTTGCCGAACACCTTCACGTCCAGGATGTCGCCTGGCCCGATCCGATAGTGGTCATTGGTAGAGATCAGATTGTCAGGAGACTTAGTTGCCGCGGTCGAAGCGGATGTCACGGCGGATTGCGTTTGAGCGCGAATCGACGCCGGGCAAACGACTAACACGATTGCCAACCAGGACACCAGTGAAATGCTGCTGATTCGCAGAGCTGTGAGAAGACGCACGCGGGACTGAGAGGCTTTTGTATTCATAAATAACCCAATGTCATAAATCAGACCTGGAGAGGCTGGACCCTCCGGTTAATGCTTGGGGGCCGGATTCTACCATAAAACAATTGCTGTTCCCCGGGCGTAGAGGCTGGGAAGTGACCGTTTTCTACTGCTCTCGGGATGACTTTCGCGACAGTTGCGTTTCCAGTGAAAAAGTCGGGAAGGAATTTCGAATCAATGAGGCTAACGACGCCGGGTAATGTGAGCCTGACTAATCGCCAAAAGCTGTTGACCACATACGATAGCTCTGGCAGTCAGCCAGTTTCATTCGTATTCGTTGTCACAGTTCTGCCCCGGCATGATTGTGCTTGGGAAAAAACCCGAGTACTCATACGAAACCCCGAGGGGGAAACCTCTCTCGCGAGGTCGCATTCAGTGCGTCGCGCCGAGGTCACAGTCTTCGTGTCGCGCCGCTGTAAATTTCACTGGCACCTGGATCGATTAAACGCGCGATTGCGTTCGATCTCCGGTGCGCGCTTCAAACAGTTGTCCAATTACGAGGAATGGCACATCGTCCCGGCTGGTCTTCCTTGACGCGGTGAGCGTCGGCTTCACCCCTATGACTTACCACCCAATATGAACGGCGAAACTCTAACTCTACACAGAGTTGGTGTCAAGATTCTGGCCCGTCAGAGGCGCATCGAAATATTGACCAGACATCCTCTTGATGATAAGTTACGACCTCCTGATAATAGGTTACGACCTCTTGATAATAAGTTACGACGCGATAAATTTCGTCTGATAAACAATGGGCTCACGATTTGTGAGCACGGGGAAATTACCATCCTCAAATCTGCTTCCATGGGATCTAAATAATGACCTTCTCTTTCAATGATCGGGTCAAACTGCCGAACGGCATACTAATATCCGGACTACAAGCAGAGTCTGTCCTTCTCAACCTCGACAGTGAACGTTATTACGGGCTGAATGATATCGGCACCCGGATGTTGACCCTACTTACATCGTCGGATTCAATCGGAGCCGCCTACAACAGTCTCTTAGATGAATACGACGTCGAGGCTGAAGTACTTCGTGACGACCTGATCTCAACGATTGAAGAACTCTCAAAATACGGACTTGTTGAAATCATTAGTGGACCTCCGGCATAAGATCTACAGCCTCACTTGGTCGGAGTGCGTCCTTCTATATTTAGTCTGCTCACCTCTTACACCGACCACGAGACAAGCACCTTGGAAATTCAATGAGCGGAATCGTAGGAATAATAAATTTGGACGGGGCTCCGGTCGACCGGGGTTTGCTGCGGCGGATGACCGAGTTCATGACTTTTCGCGGTCCGGACGCGCAGCACATCTGGACAGACGGCAACGTCGGCTTCGGTCATACGATGCTTCGGACAACGTGGGAAGCAGAAACTGAGAAACAACCACTAACTCTCGACGGCAAAGTTTGGCTGACTGCTGACGCTCGGATTGATGGGCGCGCGGAACTCATTGCTGAACTTGAAGCGAAGCTTCAGCGCCAAGTGCGGATGGGCGGCCCAGGAAATGGAACCGGTCCGGAAAGGCCGCCAAACGATGCGGAATTGATCCTTCTCGCCTACGAAGCCTGGGGCGAAGACTGCGTTAACCATCTGATTGGCGACTTTGCTTTTGCCATCTGGGATGTCCGCCTAGGTCGCCTATTTTGCGCAAGAGATCATCTTGGCGTTCGACCTTTTTACTATGCTTTCCAGGGCAGCCGGTTTCTTTTCAGCAGTTCTCCTCATTGTCTGCGATTGCATCCGTCAG
>Ga0207653_10000079_pt1 | contig 69984 bp, 66 predicted proteins | sample KBSK5251metaG_FD_184341 | JGI IMG/M metagenome (GOLD analysis project Ga0207653, IMG submission 184341) | Corn, switchgrass and miscanthus rhizosphere microbial communities from Kellogg Biological Station, Michigan, USA - KBS K5-25-1 metaG... | ecosystem: Host-associated > Plants > Roots >... | reverse complement strand
GACGGGGCTTGCGGGCCCATCGCTCTTGGGGTGGGGCGCGTTGCACATGGAGCATTCGTCCGAACTAGCGGACGGACGCTCGGTGCGCAAAGCGATCACGTTCATCCCAACACCCCGTGATGAATCTGGCGGCAGGGCCCGTTCGTGCCATCACCCCCGTGGGGGACCGGCACTTTCCCCGGTCGTCGCTGATAGGTGTGTGACACTTTTCACGTGACGACAGCGCCCTCACCCGAGCGCACCCGCCTTACGCACTCCTTGGTCCTGCTCCTGCCGGCCGTCCTTTTCGGGCTGCTCGTGAGCGTCCAGTGGCGGACACAGGCCGAGCGCAACGAGCTGACGGTCCGCTACAACACGCCGCTACTCGACGCGGCGAAGACGCTGCAGAACGAGCAGAGCGCGCTGAAGGTGACGCTCGCGGAGCTTCGCGCGCAGCTCGATCAGATCCAGACGAGCGCCTCCACCCAGAGCGACGCAGCGAAGGATCTGCAGTCGCGCATCGATGGCCTCAAGACAGTCGCCGGGCTGAACGAGCGTTCCGGGGATGGCGTTGAGATCGTCTTGGACGACGCGCGCGGCGCCGCGGCGGCCAAGGACGTCGAGAAGTCGATCTGTCACAACACCGATCTCACCGACATCGTCAATCAGGCTTGGCGCGGAGGCGCGGAAGCGATCGCCATCAACGATGAGCGCATCGTCGGGTCTTCCAGCATCTACTGCGTCGGCTCGACGATCATGGTCAACGGCACGCTCATGTCGCCACCCTTCAAGGTGCTTGTCATCGGCCCACAGAACGAGCTGCTCGCGACGTACGACGATCCAACGCAGCTCCGAGACATCAAGCAGCGCCGCGACATCTATGGACTCGGCTTCCGCGTCAGCCGCGCGACGGGCATGCACCTCCCGCCGTACCGGGGAGCGCTCAACGTGCGGTTCGCGACGCCACGATGAAGTCAAACGCCGGCGTCATCTCCGTCACCATCGTCGCGCTGTTCCTCGGTGTGCTGGCGGTCACGCAGATCGCGGCGCAGGACGTGTATTCGCGCAGCCTGCAGCTCGAGACACCCGCGTCGCTCACGACGCTTATCGCGAACCTCTCCGAGCGCAACAACGCGATCAAGGACGAGATCCTCGACCTTCGCCATCGCACCGACACGGCGCGTGAGGCGATCGCGAGCGGGAAGGGATCGCTCACGGAGGCCGAGCGTCAGCTCAGCCAGCTCCGCGTGTTCGCGGGGATGAGCGCCACGAGCGGCGCTGGCATCACCGTCCGCGTCGAGGGCACCTTCGACGAACGCGCGCTATCGGATCTTGTGAATGAGCTGCGGAACGCCGGCGCCGAAGCGATCGCCGTCAACAGCGTTCGGGTCGGACCGCGCAGCTGGTTCGGTGCCACTGCGGATCGCGCTCTCACCGTCGACTCGGTCGCCGTCCGCGGTCCGTGGCAGGTGCGCGCCGTCGGTTCGCCTGAGGTCATGTACGTGGCGATGACGCGGACCGGCGGGATCATCGGTCAGTTCGAGCTCATCTACAAAGGAACGCGGTTCGACGTCAGCAGAGAGTCGGCGTTGGACCTGCCGGCACTTGCGACACCGCTTCGATAGCCGGGCAGCCATGCCTTCGCGGCTAGACTCGCGCGAATGACCGAGACGCGCGTCGTGCCTGCGAAGGCGAAGGGCCCGCTGCCGCTCTATCTCGATGACGTCGTCACGCTGCGTAAGCCGCATCCGTGCGGTGGTGACACGTGGCGCATCGTCCGCTTGGGCGCGGACATCGGCCTGCGCTGCACGACGTGCGAGCACCGCGTGCTCGTGGCCCGTGCGTCGGTCGAGCGCGACATCAAGCGGTTCGTCTCGCGCGGGCCATTGGCCCCGACGGACTAAGCCCGACAGTTGGCCGAGGTCCAGGAGGCCGTACAACATGGCCTCCTTAAGAATCGCGCGTTCCTCGCCGTCTGGGCGGCGCAGATCCTGTCGCAGACCGCGGCGAACGCGGTCACCTCCGCGCTCATCATCCTCGTCGCCGAGCTCACGCACTCCAACACGTCGTCTTCGTTCCTGATCCTCCTCGCCATCATCCCGGCGGTCCTCTTCGGCATCGGCGCGGGCGTCCTCGTCGATCGCACGGATCGGCGGTTCGTTCTCGTCGTCACGAATGCGCTGCGTGGCGTGGCAGTGCTGCCGCTCCTCATCGCAGGCGAGAGCGTCACGACTGCCTACATCGTCAACTTCCTCGTGGCGGCCGTCACGATCTTCTTCGTGCCCGCGGAGTCGGCCACGATCCCGGGGATCGTGCGCAGGGGCGATCTCCTGGTCGCGAACTCGCTCTTCACCTTCACGTTCAACGGCTCGTTCCTTCTCGGATTCATCATCCTCGCGCCGATCGCGGTGAGCCTGTACGGATTCGAGTTCCTGTGGAGTCTCATCGCCGCGATGTTCGGAATCTCATCGCTGCTGTGCGCCACGTTGCCCCCGTCACCGCCACCGCAGAAGGCGGCGCATCTCATCGACGCCGAGCTGGCCGCGCGTGCCGTCACCGAGACGCGGCAGGGGATCTCGGAGGCGTTCCATTACCTCCGCGCGACGCCGCTCGTGACGTGGGCGATGGTCTACATCGCGCTCACGTACACGCTCATCGCCGTGGCTGGTGCGCTCGCGCCAGGCTTCGTTCGCGAGGTGCTGAAGCTGAACGAGCGCAACGTCGTGGTGCTCGTCGCGCCGGCCGGGGTGGGCGTCGTCCTCGGCCTCGGTCTGCTCAACGCCATCGGCAAGCGGATCAGCCGCGCGAACGCGGTGGGAACGGGCCTCATCGTGGTCGGCCTCGCGCTTCTCATGCTGGCCGCCGCGCGTCCGCTGTCCGAGCTCTTCACGTCTCGCCTCGGAGGCGTGCTCGGTGAGGTCCTGCCGTTCTTCGTTGGCATGGTGAGCGTGACGGCGTTCTTCTTCGGTGTCGCGTACGCGTTCATCACCGTTCCGGCGATGACTCTTCTGCAGGAGCAGCTACGGGACGACATCCGCGGCCGCGTGTTCGGCGTGCTCAACGTCCTCGTATCGACATTCAGCTTCCTGCCGCTCATCTTCGTCGGCCCGATCGCCGACGTCTGGGGTGTGGCTCCCGTCTTCGTCCTCGCTGCGATGGTCGTCTTCGGTGTGTGGTTCGGAGGTCGCACGGTCCGGCTAAAATCAAGTCTCAAGTGACCTCCCCGCGCGCCACCTTCCTGCACTACGTCGGACAGCACAAGCTCCGTCTCGCCATCGGCGTCGCCGTCATCGCCGTTTCGGCGTTCGTGGCGGTGCTCGCGCCGCTTCTGATCGGCCGCATCGTCGACGCGCTCACGCAGGGCGCCGATCTGGAACTCGTAGTGCGCCTCGCCGCCGTCATGGTCGTGCTCTCCGCGATCGAGAGCATGCTGCGTGGCCTCGGGCGCTGGCGCATCCTCGACGCGTCCCGGCGTATCGAGTACCGGATGCGCAACGATCTGCTGGCGCATCTCCAGACCATGCACCTCGCCTACTTCCAGCATCAGCGGATCGGCGATCTCATGGCGCGCCTCACGAACGACCTGCAGGCCGTCCGTCAGATGATCGGCTTCGGCATCCTGATGCTTACCAACACTCTGCTGACTCTCGCGTTCACGTTCATCTCGATGTTCGGGGTCGATACCAAGCTCGCGCTCGTCGCGCTCATCCTCACGCCGTTCTCCTCCTACGTGTTCTGGACCGTGGGACGTCGAGTGAACAAGCGCTTCGAGGAGCTGCAGGCGCAGTTCGGTGATCTCTCGGCGAAGGCGCAGGAGAACTTCTCCGGCATCCGCGTGGTCAAGGCCTTCTCGCAGGAGGAGCCGGAGATCCGCTCGTTCGCGGTCGTGAACCGCGACTACCTCGACAAGGCGGTGGCGCTCGCGAAGGTCAACGGTCTGCTCTGGCCGATGATGAACTTCATCCTCGGCGGCGCGGTCCTGGCGATCCTGTACATCGGCGGCCAGGATGCGATCGAGCACCGGCTGACGATCGGTCAGCTGGTGCAGTTCCTCGCGTACCTGCAGCTCATCTCGTGGCCGATGATCGCGCTCGGCGAGGTCGTCAACATCATCCAGCAGGGGTGGGCATCGCTCCGCCGGCTGCAGGCGGTCTACGACGCGAGCGCGTCGGTCGCCGACCCGATCGATCCCGTCGACATACCGATCAAGGGCGCCGTCGAATATCGCGGTGTCTCGTTCGCGTACGGACAGACGATCGTGCTCCGCGACATCTCGTTCTCCGTGCCCGCCGGCGGCTCGCTCGCGATCGTTGGCCCGACCGGATCGGGCAAGAGCACGCTGGTCAACCTGCTCCCGCGCCTCTTCGATGCGCAGCAAGGGGAGATCCTCATCGATGGGATCGACGTGAAGCGTTATCCGCTCGCCATGCTGCGGCGAGCGATCGGCTACGTCCCGCAGGAGACCTTCCTGTTCTCCGTCCCGCTACGCGAGAACGTCGGCTTCGGGATCGACCGTGCCCTCACGCCGGCCGAGCTCGAGTGGGCCGGCGAGATCTCGCAGCTCGGCAAGGACGTGGCCGACTTCCCGGCGCAGTACGACACGATGATCGGCGAGCGCGGCGTGACGCTCTCCGGCGGACAGAAGCAGCGGACCGCGATCGCGCGTGCCGTGGCGAAGGATCCGCGGATCCTGATCCTTGACGACGCCCTTTCCGCGGTCGACACGTACACGGAGGCGGAGATCCTCAAGCGGCTCCGCGGTGTCATGCGCGAGCGCACCAGCATCGTCGTCGCGCACCGCATCTCAACGGTGAAGGACGCTGACCAGATCCTCGTCCTGGACGAAGGCCGCATCGCGGAGCGGGGCACGCATCGCGAGCTGCTCGAGCTCGGTCGGCTGTACGCGAGCATGTATCGCCGCCAGCTGCTCGAGGAGGAGCTGGAGGTCGATGAAGAGCAGCAGGAGCACGAGAAGCGCGTCCGTTCGACGGCCGATGACAGCGATCGCTTCCAGCGCCCGCGCGCGCCGATAGACGAGCTGGGGCAGGACTGAAGTGGCCGTGCACGGTGGCGGTGGTGGTGGGCACGGTGGCGGCGGTTTCGTGCACGAGGACGAGATCCTCGGGAAGGCATACGACGCGCGACTGACGCAGCGGTTGGTCGGCTACCTCGCCCCGTACAAGGTCTGGGTGATCGTCTCGATGGTCCTGCTCCTCGCGATGTCGCTCGCTCAGATCGCTCCGCCGATCATCGCCAAGTTCATCGTCGACCAGGCCATCATCCCCGCGGTCAACGGCGATCTCGGCCGCGACGAGGCGTTCGCACGGCTTGCGCTGCTCGGTGTCCTCTATCTGCTCGTGCTCTCCGCCGGAGCCGGACTGCGCTTCGGGCAGACGCTGCTGACCACATGGGTGGGGCAGCGCGCCATGTACGACCTGCGCCTCGAGCTGTTCCGCCATCTGCAGTTCCTTTCGCTCAGCTTCTTCGACCGCAACCCCGTCGGTCGGCTCATGACGCGGATCACGAACGACATCGATGCGCTGACGGACATGGTCACGCGCGGCGTCGTGTCGATCTTCGGCGACGTCGCCATGCTCGTCTTGATCTCGATCGCGATGCTCCTTCTCGACTGGCGGCTCGCGCTCATCACCTTCGTCTCGCTGCCGATCCTCACCGCGATCACCGCGTACTTCCGCGGCATGATGCGCGAGTCGTTCCGCTCGATCCGCATCCGCCTCGCGCGCGTCAACGTGTATCTCAACGAGACGCTCTCGGGCATGGCGATCGTTCAGCTCTTTACCCGTGAGAGGCAGACATTCGATCAGTTCGACGTGCTGAACAGTGACCTGCTACGGGCGAACCAAGGTCAGGTCCGCGCGATGAGCGTCTTCCAGCCGACGGTGAACTTCACGCGGGCCGTGACGACCGCGGCGCTGTTCGTCGTCGGCGCCTTCTGGATCCAGCAGAAGGAGCTCAGCCTCGGCACGCTCGTGGCCTTCTGGCAGCTGCTGAACCAGTTCTTCCAGCCGATCCTCGACCTGTCAGAGAAGTACAACATCATGCAGGCGGCGATGGCGTCATCCGAGCGTGTCTTCAGCATGCTGGACACCAAACCGACGATCGTGGATCCAGCGAACCCGGTCGACCTGCCCCACGTACGCGGCGAGATCCGCTTCGACAACGTCTCGTTCGCGTACAACGAGGGCGAGTGGGTGCTCCGCGATGTGGACCTGACCATCAGCGCGGGTGAGAGCGTCGCCATCGTCGGCGCCACGGGGGCGGGGAAGACCTCGATCATCAGTCTCATCTCGCGCTTCTACGACGTGCAGAAGGGCCGCATCCTGTTGGACGGCGTCGATCTGCGGGACATGCGTCAAGCCGATGTCCGCCGGCACGTTGGCGTCGTCCTGCAGGATCCGTTCATCTTCGCGGGCACGATCGCTTCCAACATCCGTCTCAACGAGTCGTCGATCAGCGATGAGCAGGTGCGAGCCGCGGCGCGGTTCGTGAACGCCGATAAGTTCATCGACCGCCTTCCCGACGGCTATGCGACGGTCGTGACCGAGCGCGGCTCGACGCTCTCGGTGGGCCAGAAGCAGCTCCTCGCGTTCGCGCGTGCCATCGCTTTCAACCCGGAGATCATGCTGGTGCTCGACGAGGCGACATCATCGGTCGACACCGAGACCGAGCACCTCATCCAGGACGCGCTGAAGAAGCTGATGCAGGGGCGGACCTCGATCATCATCGCCCACCGACTTTCGACGATCCAGAACGTCGACCGGATCATCGTGCTGCACAAGGGACGTGTGGTGGAGATGGGCACGCACCGCGATCTCCTGGCGCAGCGCGGCGTGTATCACCGTCTGTACGAGCTCCAGTACCGCGCGCACGAGACAGAAACCACACTGAAGACGGGGTAGTCCTGCGCGGAAGGGGATTCGGATACCGGCGCGATAGGCTTGGCTGGTGTCCACATACGAGATACGCACCATCCATGAGGGCGACGACGAGATCACCGTCGTCGAGCTGACCGGACACGCAGACCGGGCGAACATCCAGGGGCTGCTCGCGGAGCTGCAGGGCCTCGCGAAGCAGCGCGGCGTGTTGCGCATCCTCGTAGACGAGACAGCGATGAGACCCGGCCTCATGGGATTCAACGACATCCACGATCTCGTGAACGACTGGCGCAGCGCCTCGGCGCTGAAGACGAGCCGCATCGCGGTCGTCGCCGGCCACCCGATCGTCCGTGGGCTCAACCAGGCATTCCGCGCCTTGGCGAATCTTGAACGCAAAGGCTCTATGAGTGCTTTCAGTAAGAGGGCAGACGCCGTCGCGTGGCTCGTCGGCGGGGACCCGAAGGCCCCCGCCGGAGCGAGCACTTAGACAGTGACGCGGCGTCCTTGCGTGTAGCGGTAGATCGCGAGAACGATGAGCGCGCCGACGATCGAGCCGATCCAGCCCGCCGACGGCGGAGGAAGCGCCGCGCTGCCCTGGAAGAGCAGCTGCGCTAGCCAACCACCGACGAATGAGCCGACGATGCCAAGAACGATTGTCGGGATCCAACCCATCGAGTCGCGGCCAGGCATGAGGAACCGGGCGATGACTCCGACGATCGCGCCGAAGATGATCCAGGTGACGATTGCAGTGAGGTCCATGGAGTCGTCCTCCTTTCCACGTGCTTCCCCTAGTTTCCTCTCCGCAGAGCGCATGCCAAGCTCCCGAGCAGGCGCCTGCGCTACTGAACGGGCTCCTGGAAGGGGTAGACGGTGAACGTTGAGGGTCCCGACGCGTCGTCGCAGCGCGCCACGCCAAGTGTCGAGACGGGCTTGCCCGCGATGTCGACGAACGTGCCCTCGATGGCGCCGCCGGCCTCGGGGAGCGTCACGCGGAAGCTCATCGGCAGCACGTCCTCGCAGTAGTTCTCCCACCGCAGTGGCGCGCTGGCGCCGATGCCGAGTATTCCGGCGGGGTCCGGCCGGAAGTCGGTGACCGGGACGACCACGACCTTCGGACTGCCGGCCGTGACGCTGGCGCTCCTCACATCGAGCGGCGATCCGCCAGAGGTGAGCAACACGACCTCGGGGTTGCCGCGCAGTGTGCACGCGGCGGTACCGCGGTTGGCGATGAACACCGCGCCGGCGAAGAAGTCCGTGGCTTGAACACCGGCAGCTACCGCCTTCAGCTGAGATGCGACGCATTTCGGGACGTTGGCTGGATCGATGGTCGCAGATGACCTTGCCGTCGCGGTCGGCGAAGTGGTCACCAGCGCCGCGGACCGCGAAGGACTCGGTGCGGGCGAACGCGTCGCACTCGCGCTCGTCGGTGCGGCGCACGAGACGAGCGTCAGTGCCAGCAGCAGGCGAAGCATCGTTGGACGTTAGCATCGCGCTGGTGCCCCGCTTCATTCCTGCGCTCGCGCTTGCGATCGCGTGCGCGTGCTCGTCCACGGTCACGCCTACGCCGACGTCGTCCGCGATCGCTGACGACCGGATCCAGCTCCTCCACACCGATGACATCCACGGACACCTGGACGCGGACATCGTGCAGAGCGCGAGCGCGAGCTCCACCTTCCGCGCCGGCGGGATGGCACAGCTCGCGGGGCAAGTCGCTGCATTCCGTGCACGCGCTCCGCAGCGGACGTTGCTGATAGACGCCGGCGACGCATGGCAGGGAACGTTCATCTCGAACGCGAACAAGGGCGAGGCCGTCACGAAGGCCATGAACCTGATGCACTACGACGCTCTGGCGGTCGGGAACCATGACTTCGATTGGGGGCAGGAAGTGCTCGCGCAGCGCGCGAAGGAGGCGGCCTTCCCGTTCCTGGCGGCGAACGTCCTCGAAACAAAGACCGGACGATCGCCGCCGTACCTGAAGCCGTTCGAGGTGCGCGATCTCGGCATCGCGCGGGTCGGCATCATCGGACTCACCAATCCCGGATCGGCGACGATCGTCAAGGCCACGAGCATCGCCGGGCTTCTGTTCCAACCAGCCGCCGACTCCATCAGGCCGCTGATCTCCGAACTGCAGAAGCAGGCGGACATCGTTGTCGTCGCAGCGCACATCGGAACGGCGGAAGCGGTGCAGCTCGCGCGGGACGTCCCGGGGATCGACGTGATCGTCGCGGCTCATGATCACCTGCCGATCCAGACCGCCCGCCTCGAGGGCCGCACCACGATCGTCGATGCGGGCGCGTATACGCAGTATGTCGGGCGCCTGGAGATCATCGTCGACCGGGCGACGCACAAGATGAAAGACGCGGTGCGTGGCGGTGCGGTGATGCCGATCGCCGCGAACCCGAACGTCACGCCGGATCCCGAGATCGCGAAGCTCGTCGACGAGCGGCGCGCCGAGACCGAGAAGTACACCTCGCGCGTCGTCGGTCGGACGACGGAGCCGCTCATCAATACGCGCGAGGAGACCGGCTTTGGGAATCTCATCACCGACGCGTTCGTCGAGTACGGACGCCAGCAGGGATGGAAGACGGACGTGGCCTTCTACAACATGGCCGGGGTCCGCGCCTCATTCGCCGCGGGCCAGCTGACGTACGGCCAGCTCTATGAGGCCTTGCCGTTCTCGAACACGGTGGTGAACGTGGATCTCACCGGCGCCGATCTCGCGGCGATCATCGACCGCGCCGCGTGCGTGAACGGGCGGCTCCACATGGCCGGCGTCGTCGTGTCGTTCCGATTCGACAACGGCGCGCCGAACTGCGTGAGGAGCATCACCGTTGGCGGAGTGCCCCTCGCATCGACTCGGACGTACCACGTCGCGACGATCGACTACCTCCTTCTCGGCGGCGACGGACACATCGGGTTCGCCAAGGGCACGAACGTGATCTATGGCGACGTCGAGGTCGACGTGGTCGCCGCGTACATCACGGCGCATTCGCCGGTGAGCCCCAAGGTCGAAGGCCGGCTCGCGTCGTTCTAAATGCCTGAGCCGATGACCGTCGCGATCGATGCCGCGCGGGCCGCTGGCCGACAGCTCATCGAGAGCTTCGAGGGCGTGGCCACCGGCGTGGACGCGAAGTCGAGCCACACCGATCTCGTATCGGACGCCGATCGCGAGTCGGAGACGGTGATCGTGTCCGCGATCCGCTGGGCATTCCCGGAAGACGCGATCGTCGCGGAGGAGGGCTCGCTCGAGCGCGGCGGCTCGGGTCGCACGTGGTACATCGACCCGCTGGACGGAACGATCAACTACCTCTACGGCGTGCCGCATTGGTCCGTCGTGCTGTGCCTGGCCGATGCCGACGGCGCCCTGGCCGGTGTTGTGTACGACCCCGTTCGCGACGAGCTGTTCGGCGCCGAGCGAGGAAGGGGAGCATGGGTCTCGCGCTCCGGCGGTTCTCCGCGTGAGCTGCGTACGACCGCTGCCGCCGATCTCGCCAGCGCTCTGGTCGCGACGGGCTTCGCCTACGTGAAAGAAGACCGACAGGAGCAGGCACGAATCCTTACGCGAGTGCTCGGTGAGGTACGCGATCTGCGGCGGTACGGCTCGGCCGCGCTGGATCTCTCATGGGTCGGGGCCGGGCGTTTCGATGCGTACTTTGAGTCCGTCGACAAACCGTGGGACTGGATGGCAGGCGCGCTCATCGTCCGCGAGGCGGGCGGTCGCGTCACGGAGCTGCCGCAGGCGCGCACCGGCCATCCTCACATCGTCGCGAGCGCGCCAAGCGTGCACGATGCGCTCGTCGCGCTGCTCAAACGGGCCGTGCAAGTGGCGTAAAACTCTCTAGACTTGACCTTGATGCCCGTGCAGGAAGAACGTCCCGCCGAGCGGGCGGGAGTACCGATCAACTTCGAAGAGGACGTCATTCAGCGACGTCCACAGACCACCCAGGCGGGCCTGGGCAGCGAAGAGTTCCCGACGCGCGAGGGCGTCCTCGCCGACGAGGACAACATCGTCTTCACCACCGTCAACAACCTCATCAACTGGGCGCGCTCGCGTAGCCCCTGGCCACTCGGATACGGCCTGGCCTGCTGCGCGATCGAGATGATGGCCACGGCGGCATCGCACCACGACCTCTCGCGCTTCGGCGCCGAGGTCTTCCGCTCCAGTCCTCGTCAGGCGGACGTGATGATCGTCGCGGGAACGGTGACCCATAAGATGGCGCCGCGCCTCCGCCGCCTCTTCGAGCAGATGCCCGAGCCCAAGTGGGTCATCGCGATGGGGAACTGCGCCTCATCGGGTGGTGAGTTCTGGGACAGCTACTCGACGCTGCAGGGCGTCGACACGGTCGTCCCTGTGGATGTCTACGTGCCGGGCTGCCCGCCGCGTCCTGAAGCGCTCACCGAGGGCGTGCTCCGGCTGCGCGAAAAGATCGCGAAGGGCGGATAGCGCTGAGCACCACCGACACCGAGCTTCGCCAGATCCGCGAAGGCGCCGGCGTCGAGCTTCCGGTCATCGAGGACGAAGGCCTCGAGACCGAGGAGCTGATCCTGAATTTGGGACCGCAGCATCCGTCGACGCACGGGGTACTGCGTCTGGTGCTTCGTCTCTCCGGCGAGAAGGTCATCGAGTGCATCCCGGTGATGGGATACCTGCACCGCGGTCTCGAGAAGATCTACGAGTGGCGCACGTTCCACCAGGGCCCGCGCTACGCCGACCAGTCGGACTACGTCGCCGCGATGCTGAACGAGCACGCGTACTGCGGCGCCGCCGAGGCGATCGCCGGCATCGACGTGCCGCGTCGCGCGGAGTTCATCCGCGTGATCGTCGATGAGATGTCGCGGAGCGCCGGTCACCTCGTGTGGCTCGGCACGTACGGCCTCGACGTCGGCGCGACGACACCGATGCTGTGGTGCTTCCGCGACCGCGAAGAGATCCTCGACCTGATCGAGGAGCTCTGCGGCTCGCGCATGAACCACAACTTCTTCCGGCCGGGCGGCGTCGTGTACGACTTGCCACCGGGCTGGCTCTCGAAGCTCACGCGCTTCCTCGACCGGTGGGAGAAACACATCGAGAACGACTACGTCCAGATCCTCGAGGGCAACGAGATCTTCCTCGAGCGCACCGTGGGCGTCGGCCGCATCCCCGCCGACGTCGCGAAGCAGTACGGGGTCACGGGTCCGATGCTCCGCGGGTCTGGCGTTCGCTGGGACCTGCGCGTCGACCGGCCCTACTCGATCTACCCAGAGTTGAAATCGATGCAGCCCGTCGTCTTCACGGACGGCGACGCCTTCGCGCGCTACAAGGTCCGCCTCGGTGAGATGCGTCTTGCGATCTCGCTCATCCGCGAGTGCATCGACAAGCTGCCCGGCGGCTCCGTCCGCGCGCGCCTCGGCCACGTGTGGAAGTGCCCCAAGGGCGAGGCGTACTACACCGTCGAAGGCGCGAAGGGCGAGGTCGGCTTCTACATGATCAGCGACGGTCGGAGTCCGAACCCGTTCCGCGCGAAGATGCGCGGCGCGTCGTTCGTCAATCTGCAGATCCTGCCGTGGCTGCTCAAAGGTCGCCTCGTCGCCGACATGGTCGCGATCCTGGGATCGATCGATATCGTCCTTGGCGAGGTCGATCGGTAATGTTCGGGATCATCACCGGGATGCTCCGCACGCTGGAGCATTTCGTCCGACCACGTCCGGTCACACGCAAGTACCCATACGAGAAGCGCGTCCTGCCCGAGCGCAGCCGCGGCCTCATCGCGCTGCTGCTCGAGCCCGAGACGAGCATCTTCAAATGCGAGAGCTGCCTCATGTGCGAGAAGGCATGCCCGCCGCGCGCGATCTCGATCTCGTACTCGTTCCGCAACGCGTTCCGGCGCCGTCCGCTCCTCGCGCCACGCGCGAACTACTACCGGATCCGCATGGTCTCGGCGGCTCCGTACGGCGACCGCCGTCCTCTGTCGACCGCGGTGACGACGATCCCGGCGGAGGACGAGACGAAGCTCGACCTCAAGAAGATGCGGGGCATCATCGAAGGTGAGAAAGAGGGCGCGGACCGCATGACGCGCGTGCTTTACAAAGCGCACGCCGCGTACGGCTACCTGCCGTGGACCGCGGCGGAGCTCGTCGCGATCGAGTTCGGGAAGACGATGACCGACGTGTACACCACGGCCTCGCTCCTTTCGAACTTCCGCGGCGCGCCTGAGGGCGAAGGCACCGCGGTGCCGCGTGGCGGCCGGCGCTTCACCGGCAACCTCGCGATCGCCGGCGACTGGCCACCGCAGTCGCCACCGCCCGCGCACGACGAGCTGCACGAGGACGAGGTGCATCACGTCGTCGAGCCCGCGTATGCCCGCTAGCACGGCCGCGCGTCTATTGGACGGCGCGCGCGTTCCCGCGCTCGACCGCGCGCTCGACGCCAACGCCGCGATCGAGCGGGTCGCCGCCTCCGGCCTCCGTGGTCGCGGTGGCGCGGGCTTCTCCCTCGCGGACAAGCTGCGCGCCGTGCGCGCGAACTCCGCGGGTGAGGCGTATGTCGTCGCGAACGCGTACGACGCGGACCCGGACAGCCCGCTGGCGCGGACGCTGCTCGAGGGTCACGCCGACCTCGTTGTCCGCGGGATCGAGCTCGCCATGGCCATCACCGGTGCGACACACGCATTCCTGTATCTCCATCCCGAGGCGGCTGGCGCGCGCGACGCGGCCGAGCGCGCCCTCGCGGGACGCGAGGACATCGAGATCACGCTCGGGCCGGGCGGCTTCATGGGCGGCGAGGAGAGCGCGCTCCTCAACGTCCTCGAGTCGAAGCGCGCGATGGCGCGGCAACGGCCTCCGTTTCCCGCGCTCCAGGGCTACCTCATGCGGCCGACGCTCGTGTCGAGCGCGGAGACGCTGGCCTGGCTGCCGCTCGTTCTGGAGGGTGCGAAGGCCGAGACGAAGCTGGTGTCGGTAACCGGAACGGTCAAGAAGCCGGGCGTGTACGAGGTCGATCTCGGTACGACGCTCGGCGCGATCCTCGACCGCGCCGGCGGCGTGGCCGGCGAGCTCAAGGCCATCCACGTCGGTGGACCGACCGGCGGCCTGCTGTCTGCGCAGCGTCGGGGGACAAAGTTCGATTACGACGACCTGAAGGCGGCCGGCACGCACATGGGCTCCGCTCAGATCCGTGCCATCGGGACCGACGTCTGCATGGTGCGCGAGGCCGGGCGGCTGTTCGCGTATCTCGCGAAGGAGAGCTGCGCGATCTGCGTCCCGTGCCGAGTCGGCACCAAGCGCGTCCAGGGCATCCTCGAAGGCGTGTCATCGTCACTTGGCCGCGACACGGATCTGCCGTGGCTCGGCGAGCTCGGCGATCACATGGAGCAGTTCTCGCTCTGCGGCTTCGGCATCACCGCGCCATCGATCCTTCGAACGACGATGCGCGAGTTCCCCGAGGACTACCGATCGCACATCAGCGATCTCAAGTGCCCGACCGGGACCTGCACGGTGCTCCGCGCGCGCCGCTACGAGACGATGGTGCAGCCGTGAGCGAAACGTGCCAGGCCTGCAGTGGCTTCATCGAGAAGGGCGCAGATGGCATCTGGCGTCATCTCGGCCGCTGGGAGCCGTGCATCAGCGCGCGGCCGCGCACGCGGACCGCGACGCTGATCAGCGCCGAACAGCGAAGCGCCCTTGCCGACTACCTGTCGCTGCGGATCGAACGGAACGAGTGGAAGTACTGGGTGGTCGGCGGCGTCATCGCGTTCTACCTCGCGCTCTTGTCGCGCGGTGACTGGCGCATCTTCGCGGCCGGACTGGTCATCGGCGCGCTCACGACGGCGTCGATCATCGCGACCGTCGAATATGCGCACGCGCTCCTCCGGCGCGAGACGACCCTGATCCGCGTGACCGGGTCGCTCGTCGTCGAAACGCGCAAGGACTCAGAGAAAGAGAAGCGCTTCGTTCGAGTCGACGGGCGCGAGGTCGTGCTCGACAGCGAGGTGCACGTCGGGCGCGAGCTCGGCGGTATCGAGTACACCGAGAAGCGCGGCTACCCCCTCGCGATCTGGGACCGTGACGGCGATCTCATGTGGCACCGACCCGAGTACGAGCCCGCACCGCTCATCGCGGATACGATGGCCATCACCGCATGAGTCTCCTCGAGCGCTACATCCAGCCCGCGGAGTCCCAGCTGCCCACGGTCTCCCACATCGGCGAGATCCCGTCGGGCCAGCCGACCTGCACGATCACCATCGACGGCCAAGAAGTCACCGCGATCCCCGGCGAAGCGATCCTCCGCGCGGCGCAGCGCGCCGGCTTCAAGGTGCCGACCCTGTGCGACGACGAGAAGCTCGCGCCAGCGGCGGCGTGCCGCATGTGCCTCGTCGATATCGAAGGCCAGGACCGGCCGCTTCCGTCGTGCCACATCGCGGTCGAGCCCGGCATGAAGATCGTGTCGAGCTCGGACGCGCTGTTCAAGCTCCGCAAGCAGAACCTCGAGTACATCCTCAGCGACCACAACGCGTACTGCATGCCGCCGTGCCAGATCAGCTGCCCGACCCACATCGACATCCCGGGCTATCTGGAGCTGATGGCGAAGGGTCAGCACGTCGAAGCGGCGCGACTCGTGAAGGAAGTGCTGCCGTTCCCGTACATGCTCGGGTTGGTCTGTCCCAAGCCGTGTCAGGAAGTGTGCCGCCGCGGGCTGGTGGAAGAAGAGATCGCGATCTGCCAGTGCCACGGCTACACCGGCGAGCTCGTGATGGAGATGGATGTCGCGCCGACGCCGTTCCCGCAGAAGGTCGCGAGCGGAAAGCGGGTTGCGGTCGTGGGCGCGGGCCCCGCGGGAATGACGGCCGCGTACTACACGGCGCTCAACGGTCACGCGGTGACGGTGTTCGACATGATGGCGAAGCAGGGTGGCATCTGCCGCTACGGCATACCGGAGTACCGCCTTCCCAAGGTCAAGCTGGACAAGGAGCTGAACTCGCTCTGGCAGCTGCGCGATACCGAGTTCAAGGGCGGCATGAAGCTCGGCCGCGACTTCACGGTGGACCAGCTTCTCGCGCAGGGCTATGACGCGGTGTTCCTCGGCATCGGTGCGTGGAGCAGCAACGAGCTCCGCATCCCCGGCGAGGATCTGCCGGGCGTCATCGAGGCCATCAACTACCTCCGGCAGAACGCTGAAGGCGATCCCGTTCCGGTGGGGAAGGGCAACCGCGTCGTCGTGATCGGAGGCGGGTTCACCACGTTCGACTGCGCACGCACCTCACGACGGCTCGGCGCCGAAGTGACCGTCGTGTACCGCCGTTCGCGCAGGGAGATGGGCGCGCACTACAGCGAGGTCGACGACGCGGAGCACGAGGGCATCAAGCTCGAGTTCTACGCGGCGCCGGTCAAGATCGTCGAGAAGAACGGCCGCGTGGGCGGTGTCGAGTTCCAGCGGATGGCGCTCGGCGAGCCTGACGCCTCAGGCCGCCGGCGCCCGGTCCCGGTCGAAGGCTCCAACTTCACGATCGACTGCGACACCGTGATCCCGGCCATCGGCCAGATCCCGGTGCTCGACTGGATCGATCGCGACACCGGCGTCCGCCGCAGCAAGCGCGAGACGATCATCACGAACGGCGCGCTCATGACCGACCGCCCCGGTGTCTTCGCGGGTGGCGACGCGCAGATGGGAACGCGCACGGTCATCGAGTGCGTCGCGCAAGGGAAGCTCGCGGCAAAGGCCATGGACCGCTACCTCGCGGGCGACGACATGGCGCGCGTGGCGGAGGAGATCGCGGAAGAAGAGAAGGTCCCGGAGCTCATCGACATCGTTCCCTACAAGCCGGAAGAGCCGCAGGTCCGCATGCCGATGCTGCCGTTCCCGGAGCGCGAGCAGTCGTTCCAGGTCATCGAGAACGGCTACACGAAGGATCTCGCTGAGAAAGAGGCGGCACGCTGTCTCCAGTGCGTGTGCCCGGACGTTGGTCGATGCCACCTCCAGCGGCTATCGGTCGAGCACGGCCTCACCGAGAACAAGTTCCACCGCGCCGAGCCGATCGACTATCACGACTACGAGTACGACTTCAGCCACGACTTCATCCTTCGCGACCTGAACAAGTGCATCAACTGCACGCAGTGCGTGCGGATCTGCCGCGACGTCATCGGCGCGAACTGCTACGGCCTCATGGGTGGCGGCTACGACTCGATCGTGACCACTCCGTGGAACGTCTCGCTGTCCTACACCGACTGCGTGTCGTGCGGCGCGTGCGCGGAGACCTGCCCGACCGGCGCGCTGATGATGCGCGAGCGCGATCTGCAGACGTACGAGCTGGACGTCGTGCGCTGCATCTACTGCGGGGACTGCGTCGAGGTATGCCCGCACGGCGCGCTCGGCGAGACACCGAACTTCGAGCTCGCGACCTACAAGCGTTTCGGCGTGACGGTCCTCGCGAAAGAAGAGCTCGCAGTGGCTAAGACGTGGAAGCCGTCGGAGCAGGTGCCGACGAACGGCGATGGAAAGGGCGGCGTCCGCCCGCCCGAGGTGCGACCTCCAGCTCCGCCGCGCTGGGGCGCATAGCCGCGCAACCGCGATAACACTCGCGGTGCCACCTGGCCGACTGTCGAAGAGGCGACTGGCTGTTACTCCATCGCGCGGCGGAGGGGAAGGGTTTCCCGATATGTCTTCGCTCGAAAGGTCAGTCCATGCGTCATACACGGGTCAGCTTCGTCGCGACGTTCGCGTTGGTCCTCGCGCTCCTCGTCCCAGCCTCGGCATCGGCGGCGCCGCTCGGTCCCAAGAGCGATGCGGTCGTTGGCGGCGGCAAGTCATTCAGCGACATCCTCAGCATCAATGCCATCGTCAACCCGAACGGCAAGATCCTGGGTCACATCAACGCGAAGAACGTGGCGGACTACATCCAGTTCTCCGTCGAAGGCACCGTCAACTGCCTGAACATCATCGGCAACCGCGCGTCCATCGGCGGTGAGTTGACGCACTTCGATCAGGAAGGCTACCCAAACCCCGAGCAGTACCACGGCTGGCTCTTCTTCGTCGAGGACAACGGGAACCAGCAGGGCGTTCCGGACAAGATCAGCTACCAATACGTGTACGTGAATCCCGTGACGACGTGCCCGAATCCGACCCCGAGCTCCGCGTTCTTCGAGCTCCTTGAAGGCAATATCAACGTCACCAAATCGAACTGAGGCCAGCTGGCGCGGGTTGAGGTCGTCAGCGGCCTCCGCCCGCGCCGGAAGCAACGATGCGGGCTAGCCTGTCCAGATAGTGCCGACGACGACGCTGGGTGAACGGCTCATCACGCGCATCCGGACCCGCGGGCCGATCACCTTCGCCGAATACATGGAGACCGCGCTCTTCGATCCACAGGACGGCTACTACACGTCGCGCGTGGCACTGGGATTCGAAGGTGACTACCTCACGGCGTCCGATCTCGGCCCACATTTTGCGCGGGCCCTCGCTCGCGCGTTTGCGGATCTGTGGACGCAGCTCGGAAAACCCGCGGCCTGGGACCTGGTCGAGGCAGGGGCGGGCCGCGGCTTCTTCCTCCGCGACGTGCTCAGCGCTCTCGAGCGCGAGCGTGCGGATGCCGCAAAGGGCGTTCGGCCAACGATCGTCGAGGTTTCACCGCGGCTCCGCGAGCAGCAGTCGACGACGCTCGCTGGACGCGACCTGCGCTGGGCGTCTGACGCACGCGCCCTCGCGCCCGTGCAGGGCGTCATCTTCGCGAATGAGGTGCTCGACGCGTTCCCGGTGCACGTTCTCGTGCGGACCGCGGAAGGCGTGCGCGAAGTGTTCGTCCAAGAGAACGGTGGCGTTCTCACCGAGACGCTCAAAGCCCCGAGCCTCCCCGATCTCGGCTGGCGCGTGCCCGAGCGGCTACCCGCCGGTGGACGCTGGGAGGTGAGTCCCGCAGCGGAAGGCTGGGTCGCCAGCCTCGCGCCCGCGCTCACCAGCGGCTACGTCGTGTTCGTCGATTACGGCGGCGATGAGAACGAGCTGCTCACGCGTCTCGGCACCGGCACGCTGCGCGGCTTCTCGCGCCATCGGCTCATCACGGATCCCTACACCGACCCCGGCGCTCGAGACCTCACGGCGAGCGTGAACTTCACGGCGATCCGCCGCGCCGCCGAGGGTGCGGGCTTCGTGTTCGCGGGCCGCGCGACGCAGCGCGATGCGCTCATCGCGCTCGGGATCCGCGAGACGACGGCGCGTGCGGACACGCCGATCGAGCAGCTGCGCGCGCTCGGACGCCGTTCCGCGATCGACACGCTGCTCGATCCGAATGGATTCGGCGCGTTCGAGTTCGTGTGCTTCGCGAAGGACGCGCCGACCGACGGGCTGCGCATGTTCGGAACGCGCGCGACAAGCGAGGTCCGGTATCCTTGAGGTGACGGGCTCTTAGCTCAGCTGGTTAGAGCGCAGCGTTGACATCGCTGAGGTCGCGTGTTCGAGCCACGCAGAGCCCACAGCAAAAACCGCTAGTTTCGGGGCGGCCAGTGTCCAGTGCGCCAAATGCGCGGATTGAGCCGAACGATGTGCTCGATCAGCTCCTCGAGTTGCGGGAAGTTGGGAATGACCACCCACCCGCCGGCGTACCAGACCCACGCGGCACGCTCGTCTTCGCCCTCAAGGGAGATCAGTTTCTGGGATCTCTTTATCTCTTGGATCGAGCTGACATCGATGGCGATGGTTCCTACGAGCCTATGAAACTTCAAAGTGCCGTCAGGACTCACGGTGATCGCGTGCGGTCGCCGAAGAAAGCCCCAGCCGAGCCAGAGCGCGACCAGCCCGATCCCGAAGGCCGTCATCACGAAGCCCCAGTCCTCGGTCGTGACAGGTCGGACTTTGTGGTTCACCACGGCCAAGCCGAGCGACCACAGCACGGCTACAGCTGTGAATAGTCCTCCAACGAACAGACACAGTGCCATCGGCACAACGTAGTCTCGAGGCCGGTCCAGCACGTAGATCCGCGAGTCGTCTCCGTTCGGCGAGGCTACTGGGCTGCTCACTGCCGTGGGACCGCGGCGCGAGCGGAAATCCGGCTGCACGGTGCGAGTCTGCGTCTGGCAGCAAGCATTTTCCTGAGGTGGCCGCTTAACCTACGGCCCGCGAGGAGGGCTAAAGATGACTCTTGAGTACAAGGTCACAGTTGATCAATCCGTGAAGGCGGAGAACGATCCCAAAGCACTAGAGAAGAAGATGAATGAGATGAGCCTCGAAGGTTGGAGACTCGCGCACGTCACATCGGTCACCCCGGGAGGCAGCGGCGAGATCATGAGCGTGTCGCGGATCTATCTGTTCTGGGAGCGGGGCCGCCTCTAGCACTGCAGACCGGGTCATCCGGTCTCAGCGATAGATCGGGTCCGGTGGACGGTCCTCCATGTTTCCGATCGTGATCTCATCGAGCGGTGTGGCTGGTACCCGGATCCACTCGTGGTTCTCGGCCGCGCCGCGCGCGCAGTACCCCGTCATCCCGGCACGGGTCGTCACGGTGTAGCCGTCGGCGTTCAGCGAGTCCGTCTTGTGCTTCGCAAGGCATACGAACTCGACCAGCGCAGCAGCGCGGTCTCGCTTGGCAAACTCCCCGTCGCCCACGCCACTGTTCTCCTCCAATCCGCCTCCGGGCGCATCCCCCGAATGGAGGAGGTGATGTCGAGGTCAGTACTTCGACTTCGTGGTCGACTTGCCCTTCGTCTTAGCCCGGGCTGCTTTAGCGGCCGGCAAAGCTTTCGCCGCCGGTGCCGCGGCAACCGCGGCGGCTTTCTCCGTGCGCTTCGTGGCGTGTTGCTTCACCCCGTCGAGGAGCTCCTGAACGTCGAACGGCTTCCTGAGCGCCATCTTCGCGCCGAGCTCGCGCAGTTGCGGCCGGAGCGTGTCCATGTCCTCGGTGGCGGACACAACGATGACCGGCGGCTGACGGTCCGCCTCCATCTCGGCACGCGAGCGCAAGAACTGGATGCCGTCGGCTCCGGGGAGGAAGAGATCGAGGAGCACGAGATCGACCGGCGCGTCGCTCTGCAGGATGCGGAGGCCTTCCTCGGCATCTGGCGCTGGTGTGACCTCGTAGCCCGCGCTGCGAAGGATCGTCTCCAGCAGGCGGCGGGTGTTCTCGTTGTCCTCGACGACCAGGATGTTCTGCTTCTGGGTGCTTTCCATCGCGCCAGTCTGAAAGATTGGTCAAGGAATGTCTTGCGCGGGGCTCAGACCCTCTCAGACACCTTCTTTTCCGGGTCCTCGTTGACGATCAGGCCGTGACCCCCGTCGACGGGGTCCACAAGCTGCCAGCCGTCCAGCTCCAGCTCCAGGAGCCACTCGGCGTAGTCGCGAAGCATGAGCGAGGCTTCCGTGAGGGTTTCCGCCTCGTCGGCGACCCACTTCACGCAGACGCCTTCGAGCCGTGCCTCGAGGTCCTCCTCGGTCAGCTCTCCAGCGATGTCTGCCGCCTCGCGCGGCGACAGCATCCGCGGCATTCCGTTCTCGTGACCCCGCATTCCCTCACCTCCAGCTGCCTCAGGGAGACATCGGCGGACCCTTGCGGGCATTCACTGGGCCTTCACAACCGAATGCTTTACTGAGGCGAGCATCTGTCCGCGCGAGGGAGGAACGCATGACCATCAGGGGGACGCAGCCGCGCTCCGGCAGCCCGGCGATCGGTCTTGGAGTCGTGGGCATCGCCGCGCTGCTCGTGCTCATCATCGCGATCTTCGGGTCGTTCACGCAGGTCGGCGTCGGCGAGGTCGGCATCGTGAAGCACTTCGGCGCCATCGACCCGGCGCACCCCGACGTCTTCGATCCCGGCATCCACACCAAGGTCCCGTTCCGGGACGACGTCGTGATCTTCGACACGCGCATCCAGAAGGAGCAGGTCGAGTCGAGCGCCGCGTCGAAGGACGGCGTCACCATCCACTCGACGATCACGATCAACTTCCACATCGAGGCGGCGAAGGCGCCCCTGATCCTCCAGAACATCGGCTCCAACTACAAGGAACGGATCATCGACCAGCAGATCCAGCAGGCGTTCAAGGACGTCACCGCCCAGTACGCCGGCCTCGAGCTGATCCAGAAGCGCGAGGAGGTCGCCCTGAAGGCGAAGGACGTTCTGAAGGACAAGCTCGCGCCCTACTACATCGTCGTCGACGAGTTCACGATCCCGAACTACGAGTTCCCCAAGGAGTTCAACGACGCGATCCTGGCGACGCAGGTCGCCAACCAGCAGAACCTCCAGGCCAAACAGCTCCAGGAAAAGGCCCGCACCGAGGCGGAAACCGCCCTGATCGTCGCTCAGGGCCTGGCGAACGCCCAAAAGGCGCAAGCAACGACCCTGACGCCCGAGTACCTGCAGCTTCAGGCGATCAACAAGTGGAACGGCCAGCTGCCGCAGTACCTGACGCCGAACACGCCGCTCCCGTTCATCGGCACGACGCCGACGACGCCGGCGAGGTAGGGGATGGCCGCTCTCGAGATCGTCATGGTCGCGGCGGCGGTGCTGCTGCTCATCACCCTGTTCCTGTACCTCTGGCAGCGTCTGGGGCTGGTCGGGACAGACCATGCGCACCGCTCGCCGCCACACAAGCATCTGGAGATCCCGCCGCACGACCACGACAGCTGAATCTCGGCCCGCTCGCTTGCTTGTTGGTGGTGACGACGCCGTTTCATGCCCCACTAGTACGGGGGTGACGTTCTATGAAATGGCGCGTTGAAGGGATAGTGTCCCGACTTACGTTCAAACGATCGAGCGGTCCTGCGCGCCCGTCGACGACGCCGGTGTGGCGTCCCGCCGAAGCGCCGGAACCCGCCCGCACACCTGAATCGGGCCGCAAAGAGGAAGCTTCGGAAGGGAACAAGACCATGCAGCAGCGAGACACACGCGACTACTCGGCTCCCCGGGACACCACAACACCCAGCTCGGGCGACCTGAACGCACTTCTCGGCAAGGGCTCCGAGTTCGAGGGCAAGCTCGCCTTCGAGGGCAAGGTCCGGATCGACGGCACGTTCACCGGCGAGATCTCGACCAACGACCTGCTCATGGTCGGCGACGGCGCCAAGGTCACAGCAGAGATCAGCTGCGGCACGGTCATCGTCGAGGGCGAGGTCATCGGCAACATCAAGGCGACCTCCGCCGTCGAGCTGCGCCGCCCGGCGAAGGTCCACGGCGACATCACGACGCCGTCCCTGGTCATCGAGAAGGGCGTCGTCTTCGAGGGTCGTTCGAAGATGGACGAGCTTCAGTCGTCGAACGTCGTTCCGATCTACGCGACCGCCGAACCCGGCGAGTAGTAAAGAGATAGACGCCGTTCAAGGCGTCCTGATGTTCGACGGCGTCACGATCCGTGACGCCGACTTCAGGCGCGCGACCTTCGACGCGTTCGCGCCGGAAGGCTGCGCCTTCGAGCAATGCGACTTCCGCGGACAGACGCTCGACCGCCGATTCCAACCACTGTTCTCTTCCCGGCGGCGGAGCGTCTTCCGCGAGTGCCGCTTCGATGAGGCGGACATGCGCGCGGTCCGCCCCGGCCAGGCGCGCTTCGAGCGCTGCCGTTTCGACAACGCCAAGATCGACGGCTGGGAGTCCTTCACCGCCGAGTTCATCGACTGCACGTTCTCCGGGCGCATCGCGAACGTCCGCATCTACGGCCGACCGTGGGGCGCGGGCGCGGAGAACCTCAACCCCATGCGGAAGATCAACGAGTTCCGCGGCAACGACTTCCGCAAGGCCGACCTCGTCGGCGTGACGTTCGTCCACGGGATCGACGTCGGCGCCCAGCGGTGGCCGCAGGGTCCCGAGTACGTCGTGCTCGACAAGATCCACCAGCGCATCGCGAAGGCGCGCGTCACCGTCCTTGACTGGCGCGAGCACCCCGCTCGCGAAGAGGCGCTCGAGATGCTCCAGTCCGCCGCGCAGCTCTACTCGAACCAGATGACCGTCATCGGTCGCCGCGTCGAGGAGCGCTGGTCCGCCCCGGCCGCGGTGCAAGAGCGCGTTTGGGACACCCTCGCCCGCTCTATCGCTTAGACCACAGCAGCCGCCGTGTCCTAAACCGTGACGCGTCGTGAATCGCTGCTGAGATCCGGAGGCATCGGAGCTCTCTTCCTTGTACTTGCGCTTGGCGCATGTGTTGCGTCTGGTTCCTCGCCGTGGTCGGTTCTGATTGGGCTTCTGATCGGCCTCATCGCCATAACGATCCTCGTGGCGACAGGTCAGGCGGTGCCTGGTGGCCACACACCTCGGCGCACCCGAGCAGTCGGGATCGGCGCGACGATTGGGGCCGCGCTCGTAGCCCTGGTAAGCAGTTCGTTTGGCCTGTTGGATGCCTCGGCGCCGCGGTTGTTGGCGGTGGCGGGGCTGGCCGTCATCGCGGGATTCGCGTTGGGTGTAGTACCCAGCCTCCTACGAGCCGAGTCATGAGGTAACCAGCGGAAGCACTGCCACCCCGGCTATGATTCCTGCCTCGCAACGACGCGGACAAAGCCGCGCGCAGTTGCCGTAAGCGAGCCCGGGAAGGTGTGAGCCGGGCCGGCACAGCACGCGGAGACCACCGCCGAGCGATGTGGGTGGGCCCCATACAGCCCAAGCGAGAGCCTCTACGGAGGAACTCGGGTGGAACCGCGGGAGCAGCGCCTCTCGTCCCGAAATCAGGGACGAAGGCGCTTTTTTCGTTCACGAAGGAGGACCGGCATGGCGAAAACGGATCGGAAGGCCGACCACGGTGACGAAGCGCTCTACGCGCTGCGGCACTCGACCGCGCACGTCATGGCCGGCGCGGTCCTCGAGTTGTTCCCGGAAGCGAAGTTCGGCTTCGGTCCTCCGGTGCAGGACGGCTTCTACTACGACTTCGATCTCCCGCGCGCCCTCACGCCCGAGGACCTCGCGAAGATCGAGGCCAAGATGCAGGACGTCGTGAAGCACGACTCGCCGTTCGAGCGGCGCGAGATGACTGTTCCCGACGCGCTCCGGTTCTTCGGAGAGCGAAAGCAGGACTACAAGGTCGACCAGATCAAGAAGCTCTCCGAGGGTGGCACCGACGAGGAGAGCGACGACGAGGTCACGGACGGGCGCATCAGCACCTACCAGCACAACGGCTTCGTCGACCTCTGCCGCGGCCCTCACGTTCAGAAGACGGGCAACATCGGCCCGTTCAAGCTGCTGTCGATCGCCGGCGCGTACTGGCGCGGCAACGAACGCAACCCACAGCTCCAGCGGATCTACGGCACGGTGTGGCCGGATCAGAAGCAGCTCGATGCGTACCTAACCCGGCTCCAAGAGATCGAGAAGCGCGATCACCGCGTCCTGGGCAAGGAACTCGAGCTCTTCCGCATCGACGAGGAGCTGGGCTCCGGCCTCGTCCTATGGCTGCCGAACCTGTCGATCGTGCGCGAGGAGCTCGAGGCGTGGTGGCGCAAGATCCACCACGAGCGCGGCTACACGCTGGTCTACACGCCTCACATCGCGCACGAGAAGATCTACCAGCGGTCCGGGCATCTCGAGAAGTACGGCGAGAACATGTACGGGCCGCTCGCGCTCGACGAAGGCACGCAGAACTTCTGGATCAAGCCGATGAACTGCCCGGGCCACATCAAGGTCTTCCAGTCGAAGATCCACTCGTACCGCGAGCTGCCCATGCGCATCGGCGAGCTCGGCACCGTGTACCGCTACGAGCGCGGCGGCGCGCTCCATGGGATGCTCCGCGTCCGCGGCTTCACGCAGGACGACTCCCACATCTTCTGCACGTGGGAGCAGGCGCAGGAGGAGATCGGCAAAGTCTTTGATCTCGCGCTCGAGTTCCTCAGCGTGTTCGGCTACTCGGACCCGTCGATCTATCTCTCCACCCGACCCGAGAAACGGCTCGGTTCGGACGAGCTATGGGACAAGGCGGAGGAGGCGCTGAAGACGGCGCTCGGGATCCGCGAGGTCCCGTACAAGATCGATGAGGGCGGTGGCGTCTTCTACGCGCCGAAGATCGACATCAAGGTGCACGACGCGATCGGTCGCGAGTGGCAGGGCGCCACCGTGCAGATCGACCTCAACCTGCCGGAGCGCTTCGACGTCACGTACGTGAATGACAAGGGTCAGCGCGAGCGCGCGGTCATGATCCACCGCGTGCTGTTCGGCAGCCTCGAGCGCTTCGTCGGCGGACTCATCGAGCACTACGCCGGGAACTTCCCGCTCTGGCTGGCGTGGGAACAGGTGGCCGTGATCCCCGTGCGCGAGACGGCGCTCGAGTACGCGCGTGAGATCACCGCGAAGCTCCGCGCCGGCGGCTTCCGCGTTCACCTCGACTCGCAGGCGGGTGATCTCCGCAACCGTGTCAAGGAAGCGCAGCACCGCAGAGCGAATTACATGCTCGTCGTCGGAGACAAGGAAGCCGCCGCCGGCACCGTGTCCGTGCGACGCCGCGGCTCGCGTGATGAGGAGCGCGGCGTGGCGTTCGAGGACTTCGTCGGTCGCATCAAGAAGGAGCGCGATACGAAGGCACTGCCGGCGGACTTCGCGGTGCACGAGCCGAGCGCCGGCGACGCGATGGCATGACAACGACACCAGCGATCGCACCGACGCTCCGCGGCCAGCGCGTCACGCTCCGGCCGATGACGCACGCCGATGCGCCGCATCTCGTGCGCTGGGCGAACGAGCCGGACTTCGCCTGGTTCCAGTGGGGCCGCCGGCCGGGTCGCTTCGCGGACGACGAGGCCGCGCGCAGGTGGATGGATGTGATCGCGGAGCACCGCGGCATCGTGTTCGTCATCGAACACGAGGGCCGTCCGGTCGGCCAGGTCAACTACCGAGACCTGCAGCCGAAGGGGCTGAGCGCCGAAGTCGGCATCGGGATCGGCGAGCCAGCGCTGTGGGGCAAGGGTCTCGGCCGCGAGGCGCTCGGGCTGCTCGTCAAACACCTCGTGGACGACCTCGGCGTCCACCGCGTCTCGCTCAGCGTCCTCGCGTACAACGACCGCGCGATCGCGTCGTACAAGGCGGCGGGGTTCGAGGTCGAAGGCGTCGAGCGCGACGGGGTCATGACCGACAAGGGCTATTTCGCCGACGACGTGAAGATGGCGTATGTCGTCGGTCGCACGCGTCCGGCGTTCGATCCGCGTCCGGTGACCCTCACCGGCACGCACGTGCGTCTCGAGCCGCTCCGGCGCGAGCACGCATCCGAGCTCTTTCCAGTCGCTCACGACGACGACATCTGGCGCCTCATGCTCGTGCCGATGCCGCGCGACGTGGGGGAGCTCGAGCGCTGGATCGACGCGGCGCTCCAGGAGCAGATCCTGGGTAACCAGGTCGCGTTCCTCACGCGTCGTGCCAGCGATGGCGCGCCGATCGGCAGCACGCGCTTTCTTCACATCGACCGAGGCAACAAGACCGCCGAGATCGGCTGGACCTTCCTCGGGCGCGAGGCACGTCGCACCGTCGCAAACACCGAGGCGAAGTACCTGCAGCTCCGGCATCTGTTCGAGGACCTGGGCGCGCACCGTGTCTGGTTGCAGACAGACAAGCTGAACGAGCGGTCGCAGCGCGCGATGGAGCGACTGGGTGCGATCAAGGAAGGCGAGCACCGCGACGACCGGATCTCACACGATGGGCGCATCCGAACGAGCGTCGTGTACGGGATCACGCGCGCGGACTGGCCATCCGTTCGCGACCACATTCGTGCGCTCCTCGCCCGGTGATATCCTTTTTCGAGTTGACTTCATCCACCGGCAGGCAATCCCTCTGCTCTTAGCGGAGGCGCGCGTATAGCCGCTCCCGAACTGCGGATCAACGAAAGTATCCGCGTGCCCGCCGTGCGCCTGATCGGCCCGAACAACGAGCAGCTCGGTGTCGTTCCGACGCAGCGCGCGCTCGCGCACGCTCAGGATCTCGGCTACGACCTCGTCGAGATCGCGCCGAACTCGACGCCGCCGGTCGCCCGCATCCTCGACTTCGGCAAGTACCGCTACGCGGAGCAGCAGAAGGCGAAGGAAGCGAAGAAGCGCCAGCGCTCGGTGACCTGGAAAGAGATCCGCATCACGCCGAAGATCGATGAGCACGACATCGAAACGAAGATCAAGTCTGCGTCGAAATTCCTCGACGAAGGCGACAAGCTCAAGGTCACCGTTCGCTTCCGCGGCCGCGAGCTCGCGCACCCCGATCGTGGCCGGGTCCTTCTATTGCAGGTCGCCGACCGCTTGAAAGACCACGGGATAGTCGAGCGCATGCCCCTTCTCGAGGGCCGCTCGATGATCATGGTCATGAACCCCGTGCGTCGCGACGCGCAGGGTGCGCCGACTCCACCGGCGCCCGGAACGACGACGCCGCCCGCACCTGCCGCTGGCGTTCCCGCGCCGAGACCCGCACCTCCCGCGGCCGCGCCAGCACCGAGGCCGGCGGCTGCCGCGCCAGGTCCGGCACCGCGGCCTGCCGCGGCCGCACCAGTAACTGCACCGCGGCCTGCCGCTGCCGCTCCTGCGCCCGCGCCGAAGCCGACTGCTCCTCCCGCGCCGAGCGCCGCGCCTCGTAAGCACACGAACTAACCGGTACAATTCGCGTTCACACTTCGCGCGAGGAGGCCATCCCGTCGTGCCCAAGATCAAGAGCCATAGCGGCGCCAAGAAGCGCTTCGTTGCCAGCGGCCGCGGCAAGCTCATGCGCATGAAGGCCTACAAAGGCCACCTCAACGCGCACAAGTCGCCGCGCCGTAAGCGGGCACATGCAGGCAAGGCGCTCGTGGCCCGTGGCGATCTGCGGCTGATCCGCAAGATGCTGCCGCACCTCGTAGGGAAGTAGGAGAAGGCATGACACGGATCAAGCGCGGGGTCGCCGCACACAAGAAGCACAAGAAGCTCCTCAACGCCGCCGAAGGACGTCGCGGGGCGAAGCACAAGCTCGTCCGTCCCGCCCGCGAGGCGGCGCTCCATGCGCTGAACTACGCGTACCGCGATCGTCGCAAGCGGAAGACGCAGTTCCGCTCGCTCTGGATCGCGCGCATCAATGCCGCGTCGCGCGAGTCGGGCGTCTCATACAGCCGGCTCATGGCCGCGATGCGAACTGCGGGCGTCCAGCTCGACCGCAAGGTCCTCGCAGACATGGCCGTGCGTGATCCAAAAGTGTTCCGACACTATCTCGACCTGGTCAACACAAAGAAAGCGGACAAAGCCAGCTCATAGACCCGCGCGCGCGTGAGCGCGCAGAGGTCGATGGCAACGACGGAGACCAGTACCGCGAGCACGTCGCACAGGGAATGCGGGTCGTGACTGTGAGCCCGCAGCGACACGGATCGCGGGAATTCGCTCCGGAGCCGATGCGCAGAAAAGCGCATCCGGGTGGAGCCCGATAGCGCTCCCCACGAGTGTCCATCGGCTGCGTGCCGGTGGGAGATCGGGTGGTACCGCGGAGGCCCGCCTTCGTCCCGGACGAATGCGGGTCTTTGTATTTCGAGGTTGCGGCCGAGGCTCGGCTTCGCAAAGGAAAGGATCGCATGGCGGCGGGACCAGACGACCTGAAGGCGCTCGCGGACCGCGCAGTGGCGGAGATCGCCGCCTGCGCGGACGATGCTGCGCTCGAGGCCGCGCGCATCCGCTACCTCGGCCGGAAGGACGGCGAGGTCACGCAAGCCACCAAACAGATCGCGACGCTACCGGGGAAGGACAAGCCCGCATACGGCGCCGCGGTCAACGAGGCGAAGGCGCGGATCGAAGCCGCGCTCGAGTCCCGGGGCGACGCGCTTCACAGCGCATCGATCGACACCAGCCTGCGCGAGAGCATCGACCTCACGCTCCCTCCGCGGCCGCTGCGGATCGGCCGGCTGCATCCGGTGAGCGCGGCCATTCGCGACGTATCGCGCATCTTCGGCTCGATGGGCTTCGAGACGATCGAGGGTCCCGAGATCGAGACCGACTATTACAACTTCGAGGCGCTCAACATCCCGCCGGGCCATCCCGCTCGCGAAAAGTGGGACACCCTGTGGGTGTCGAATCCGCTCGGCGACGATCCGAAGATGCCGCTTCTTGGCCGCACGCACACATCGCCGATGCAGATACGCGTCATGGAGCAGCGCAAGCCGCCGATCCGCGTCGTCGTCCCTGGACGGTGTTACCGGTACGAGGCCACGGACGCGATCCGGGAGAGCGTCTTCTTCCAATACGAAGGCTTGGCGATCGACGAGAAGCTCACGATGGCCGATCTCAAGGGCGTCCTCTACTCGTTCGCGCGCCAGTACTTCGGAAGCCAGCACAACGTCCGGTTTCGGCCGGACTACTTCCCGTTCACCGAGCCGTCGGCCGAGATCGCCTTCTCGTGCGTCATCTGCGAGGGAAAGGATCCGCACTGCCACACCTGCGGTGGTGACGGTTGGATCGAAGCGGCCGGATGTGGAATGGTCCACCCGGAGGTGCTGCGGCGCGTCGGCTACGACCCCGAGCGCTATCAGGGCTTCGCATTTGGCGGGGGACTGGAACGCCTTGCGATGGTGAAGACGGGCGCGCCCGACATCCGGATGCTCTATCAGAACGACCTGCGCTTCCTGGAGAGCTTCTAGATGCTGATCCGCGTTCCGCTCTCCTGGCTGCGCGAGTACGTCGACGTGACGATCCCCGTTGACGACCTCGCCCATCGGCTGCACATGGCCGGCACCGAGGCGAAGGGCATCGAGCGGAAAGCGTGGGACAACATCTGGGTCGGTCGCGTCGCTGAGCTCGTGAAGCACCCCGACGCCGAGAGGCTCTGGCTCGCGACCGTGGACTACGGCGAGGGCCGACGCAAACGAGTGGTCACGGGAGCGACGAACCTCAGGGCAGGCGCCATCGTCGCCTTCGGTGATGTCGGCGCGCAGTACATCGATGGACACACCGGCGAGCGCGCGGTGATGAAGCCGAAGGACATGCGCGGCATCAAGAGCGAGGGCATGGTCATGTCCGAGAAGGAACTCGGAGTGGGCGAGGACCACGACGGCATCCTCCTGCTCGACGACAAGCTCCCCGTCGGTGCTGCGCTGTCGGAGGTCTACGCCGAGACGGTGCTGATGCTCGAATTGCAGCCGAACCGACCCGATTGTCTCGGCATCGTCGGCATCGCACGCGAGGTCGCGGCCCTCCTCAGCGGCAAGTTGCGCGAGCCCGGCGGCGAGCCGCTTGGAAAGGACACGCCGAAGGCCCTGGACGTCCGCATTGAGGACGCCGTCGCGTGTCCGAGGTTCGCGGCGGCACGCCTCGACAACATCAAGATCGGGCCCTCGCCCGATTGGATGCAGAAGCGCCTGATCGCCGCGGGGATGCGGCCGATCTCGAACGTCGTCGATATCACCAATTACGTGATGCTCGAGCTCGGGCAGCCGCTCCACGCGTATGACCTTCGCGAAGTGAAGGGAGGGACGCTCGTCGCGCGGCAAGCGCGCGCCGGAGAGCACCTGAGGACGCTCGACGGCGTCGATCGCGCGCTTCCACCGGGCACGCTCGTCATCGCCGATGAAGAGCGCGGCCTCGGCATCGCCGGGATCATGGGTGGTGAAGATTCGGAGATCCGCCCCAATACGACGACCGTCGCGCTCGAATGCGCGTCGTTCGACCCGAGGAGCATTGGTCCGACGTCGACGAAGCTCGGCCTGCGCGGTTCGTCGGGGAGCGCGGCCGCACGGCGCTTCTCGTGGCAGCTCAGTCCCGACCTCGTGCCGCTCGCACTCGCGCGCGCGATCCAGCTGTTGCGAGAGCACGCGGGCGCGCGCTACGCGGGCACCGTCGATCGGTACCCGCATCCGCGACCAGCCGTCGACGTCCGCATCCCATTCGCGAAGTTCGCGCGCCATCTCGGGATGGAAGTGACACGCGATGAGGCGATCGATGCGCTGAAGCGCCTCGGCTTTGCGGTGACGCAGGCGGGCGATGCCCTCGTCGCGCGCCCACCAGCGGTTCGCACGGACATCGCGATACCGGAAGATCTCGTCGAAGAGGTCGCGCGCATCGTCGGCTACGACCGGCTGCCGATCCATCTCCCCGACGGGCCGCTGCCGCTCGTCGAAGCGCATCCGCTCGAGGAATTCCGTGAGCGTATGCGCGATGCGCTCGTCGGCCTTGGCCTGCAGGAAACGGTGTCGTATTCGCTCATCGATCCACAGTGGCTCGGGCGCCTAACGGCGGACGGAAGCTGCATCGCACCCGAGCCCCTGCGCATCCAGAATCCCACGACGCCCGCGCAGTCCGCCGCACGTCCGACGCTGCGCGCGAGCGTGCTCGACACGGCGCGCCGCAATCTTCGACATCGCGCTGGCGTTGGCATCTTCGAGATCGCGCCGGTCTATCTGCCACGCGAGCACGCGCTCCCCGAAGAGCGCTGGACTGCCGCCATCGTGCTCGCCGGCCACGCGCATCCGGACAGCTGGCTCGGATCGGCGCGCGACACCGATCTGTGGGACATGAAAGCTGTGATCCACGGAGTGCTCACGAAGCTGCGCACCGGCGACGGCGGTGAGGTGAAGCCCGGCGCACCGGGTCTTCATCCTGGTCGCTCGGAGCGGCGCGGCTCCGGGGAACGTGATGTCGTCTCCTGGGGACAGCTCGATCCTCGCGTCGCAGACCTGTGGGAACTTCCCGCGGCGAGCTTCATCGCCGAGCTGGACATCGCCGCCTTGCTCGCAGGCGTCGCGCCGCCTCGCGTCTCGCCACCGCCGCGCTATCCCGCGGCGACGCGCGATCTCGCGATCGTCCTCGACGAGGCGACACCGTATGCCGCGGCAGACGAGGCGATCCGGGCCGCCGGAAAGGCCCTGGTCGAGTCGGTCACCCTCCTGGACGTGTATCGCGGACCGCAGGCCGGAGAGGGCAGGAAGTCATTCGCCGTGCGGCTCGTGCTGCGGTCGCCCGACTCGACGCTGACCGACGCAGAGGTCGACCGCGCCGTCAAACGGATCGAGGGCCGTCTCCTGCACCAACTGGGGGCGACCATCCGCGCCTAAAGGCGTCCCAAACCGAACCGCCTTGCTCAAAAATGGGTACGAGGGTAGCCTGCGAACCATCGCGGGCGTTCCGCGATGCGGGATTGTGAAAGGCGTGGGAGGTACGAACAAGGAATGACCAACCAATGGCGACGCGCGACGGCTGTTGTGGCCGCCGCGACCATGACACTCGCGGCCTGTGGGCAGACAACGACACCGCCTGCAGCATCAGGAACAGTCGCTCCATCGGCGAGCGTCGCGGCTGCAAAGCGCGGCGCGGGCGACGACCTGAAGATCCTCTACTGGCAGGCGCCGACGATCCTCAACGCGCACCTGGCGACGGGTACAAAGGACAGCGACGCTGCGCGACTCGTGACCGAGCCGCTCGCCTCGTACGGTCCTGACGCGAAGCCGCTCGCGAACGCTCTCGCGGCAGAGATTCCGACGGTCGCGAACGGCGGCGTCTCGGCCGACCTGACGACCGTTACCTGGAAGCTGAAGCAAGGCGTGAAGTGGTCCGACGGATCCGCCTTCACTGCCGACGACGTTGCGTTCACGTTCTCCCTCATGGCGGACCCGAAGACGGCAGTGTCGACATCCGACGCGGCCGAGGGTGTGAAGTCCGTCGTTGCGAAGGACGCGAACACCGTCGTTGTGACCTACAACGCTCCGACGCCGAACTTCTACCAGTGGGGCGTTGGCACGTGCTGCTACATCCTTCAGAAGAAGCAGTTCGAAGCGTTCCAGGGCGAGAAGCTCAAGGACGCGCCCGGCAACCTCAAGCCGATCGGCACCGGGCCGTACGTGGTCGACACCTTCAAGTCAGGTGACGTCGTCACCTACAAGATGAACGACCAGTTCCGCGACGCGAACAAGCCGTACTTCAAGACCGTCACGTTCAAGGGTGGCGGCGACGCTCCGTCGGCGGCTCGCGCGGTCTTCCAGACCGGCGACGTCGACTACGCGTGGAACCTTCAGGTCGAGGCCGGCATCCTCAAGCCAATGGCCGACACGAGCACGAAGGGCAAGCTGCTCACGGTCTACGGCTCGAGCGTCGAGCGCATCCTCCTGAACTTCGCGGACCCGAGCCCATCGCTCGGCGCGAAGCGCGGCGAGCCCGACACGAAGCACCCGTTCTTCAACGGACCCGATGGCAAGACCGTCCGCACGGCGCTCGCGATGGCGACCGACCGCAAGACGGTTGCGCAGCAGATCTACGGTGACGGCCTCGCCGGCAAGGCGGGCTGCAACATCGTGACCGGCGTTCCGGACTACGAGTCCACAGCCACAGCCGACTTCTGCAGCAAGTTCGACACGGCTGCCGCGGGCAAGCTGCTGGACGACGCCGGGTGGAAGCTCGGTACCGACGGCGTGCGCGCCAAGGGCGGCATCAAGCTCAACATCGTGTACCAGACGACGGTCAACGCCGTCCGTCAGAAGACGCAGGACATCATGAAGCAGAACTGGGAGAAGGCCGGCTTCAAGGTCGAGCTCAAGTCAGTTCCTGCTGACGTGTTCTTCACCAACACCTCGCCCGACGGTGCCAACCACTTCTGGTCAGACGTCGAGATGTTCACGAACAACAGTGACCCCGACTTCACGAACTACCTCAACGGCTGGACCAGCAAGCAGGCGACTGGCTCGGCGAACAACTGGAACTCCGCGAACTACAACCGCTACCAGAACCCCGCGTTCGACACGATCATCGATTCGCTGCGCACGGAGAAGGACCCGGCCAAGCGGGCCAGCCTCTTCAAGCAGGCGAACGACATCCTCATCTTGGACGTCGTGATCATTCCGGTCGTGACACGCACGCAGGTGACCTCGGGTATCTCAAACACCCTGAAGAACGTGGTTCCGACGGGCTGGGACTCCGAGATGTACGCGGTCCAGGACTTCGGCAAATAGCCTTCGAAGGCTAGGAACGGGGTAGGGTAGTGCGGTGGATGACCTCCACCGCGCTACCCGATCCTCGAGGCCGGAAGGCGTGAGGGGTTGACGAGTGGGTAGATATGTAGCGAGGCGGCTCCTCATCGCCATTCCGACGCTCATCGTCATCAGCTTCGTGGTCTACGCGATCCTCGCGCTCGCTCCGACTGACCCACTCGCGTCATTCGGAGCTGACCCGCGCGTCCCGCCGGAGGTCCGCGAGCGGATCCGCGAGTCGCTCGGGCTCAACCAACCCTGGCATGTCCGTTACGTCAAATGGCTCATCGCGATCGCGCATCTCGACTTTGGTTACTCGTTCATGAGCCGCTCGCCGGTCATCGACCTCATCTGGCAGCGGCTGCCGAACACCCTCGCCGTCGTCGGCGTCGCGTACATCATCGGCGTGCTGCTCGCGGTCCCGATCGGGATGATCTCGGCGGTGAAGCGCTACTCGGTGTTCGACCACCTTTCGACCACGTTCGCCTTCATCGGCTTCTCGGTTCCGACGTTCTTCACCGGTCTGCTGCTGATCATCATCTTCAGCGTGAAGCTGCACTGGCTTCCGTTCATCTACGACTCGACGCTGAAAGTCACGAGCCTGTCGACGCTGGGCGATCAGATACGCCAGTCGATCATGCCGATCACCGTGCTCGCACTTTTCGACACCGCGACGATCGCGCGCTATACGCGCGCGGAGATGCTGGAGCATCTGCCGCTCGACTACGTGCGAACAGCTCGCGCCAAGGGCCTGAAGGAGCGCCTCGTCGTGCTTCGCCACGTGCTGCGGAACAGCCTCATCCCGGTCGTGACGCTGGTCGCGCTCGGTATCCCGGCCGTCTTCGGCGGCGCGATCGTGACCGAGCAGATCTTCCGCGTGCCCGGGATCGGGGAGCTCCTCGTGCGCTCGATCGGACAGGGTGATACGCCCGTCGTCGCCGCGATCCTCTTGATCTTCGCGACGCTCGTCGTCCTGTTCAATCTCCTCGCGGACGTGCTGTATGGCGTCCTAGATCCACGGATCCGGTATTCATAGTGGCCGCGACCGACGTCGAGATCGCGCGACTCCCCGCCAACATCGAGATGAAGCGGCCGGCGCGGTCGCTGTGGGGCGACGCGTGGCATCAGTTCACGCGCCATCGGCTCGCGATGGCCGGCCTGTTCACCTTCCTCTTCCTCATCGTCTTCACGCTCTTCGGGCCGCTCGTCTACCACACCGCGATCAACGTGATCGACTTCAACGTGTCCCTGAAGGGTCCGAGCCCAGAGCATCCATTCGGCACGGATGACCTCGGCCGCGACATGCTCGCGCGCGCGATCCTCGGCGGTCGCGTTTCGATCGCCGTCGGCATCACGTCCGTGCTCGTCGCGATCACGCTCGGTCTGACGATCGGCGCCCTCGCGGGTTACTTCGTGAAGCTCGACAGCCCGCTGATGCGCGTCACGGACCTGTTCCTGTCGCTGCCGATCCTGCCGCTGCTGCTGGTGATCGTGTACCTCTTCCGCGACTCGCTGCGCGCCGCGTTCGGGCCGGAGCTCGGTATCTTCCTGATGATCGTCGGGGTCATCGGCGTCCTGAACTGGATGCCTGTCGCCCGCCTGGTGCGGGCGTCATTCCTGTCGCTGAAGCAGAAGGAGTTCGTCGAGGCCGCGCGCGCGATCGGAGATCCGGACAGCCGGATCATCATGAAGCACATCATCCCCAACGTTCTGAGCCCAGTGCTGGTCGCCGCCACGATCGGCGTCGGCGGCGCGATCCTCACGGAGTCGACGCTGTCGTTCCTCGGCCTGGGATTTCCGTCAGACGTCCCGACGTGGGGTCGTCTCCTGTACGACGCCAAGGACTACCTCGACATCGCGCCGCACTGGGCGTTCTTCCCAGGCTTCCTGATCTTCCTGACGGTGCTGTCGATCAACTACGTCGGTGACGGCCTCCGAGACGCGCTCGATCCGCGCAAGACCAGCTAACACCGCCACGCTTCGCTACGGCCCACGTCTGCCACGCGCGTTCTACGCGCGCCCGACCCTCGATGTGGCACGCGACCTCCTGGGCAAGGTGCTCCTCTACGATGGCCCCGAGGGCAGGCGCGCCGCGCGGCTCGTCGAGGTCGAGGCCTACCACGGGCAACGTGACCCGGCCTCTCACGCGTTCCGCGGCCCCACGCCGCGTACCGAGGTCATGTTCGGGAGGCCGGGACACGCCTATGTCTATCTCTCACACGGCGTCTGGTACTGCATGAACGTCGTCGCTCACGAGTCGGGCGTCGCCGGTGCGGTGCTCCTGCGCGGTGCCGAACCGCTCGAGGGCTTCGCTGAGAACGCGCGTCTCAGCGGACCCGGACTGCTCGGACGCGCGTTCACGCTCACGACGTCGCACTCGGGCATCGACCTGACGCGATCGGCACTCCAGTTGCGCGACGCACCGGCCGTCACGCCTCGCCTGATCGCGCGCGGGCCAAGGATCGGCATCGCCGAGAGCGCGACATCGGCGAAACCGTGGCGGCTCTGGGTGCGAGGCTCGAACGGGGTGTCGCGATGACGACCGCCGCGGAGCGCGCGCTCATCACGCTCGAGTACCCGGCGATCCGCACGCTGCTCGCCGAGCGTTCGTCGTTCACCCCTGGACGCGAGCTCGCGGAATCGCTGGCACCGGTGATCGATGTGCGCGACGCGGATCGACTACAGGACGAGACCGCCGCGGCGCGCGATCTCCTCCGCGCGCAACCGTCGGCCGGCATCGGCGGCGCGCGCGACATCCGCGACGCCCTGCGGCGAGCACGCCTGGGCGGCTCGCTCGAGCCGCTGCAGCTCATCGAGATCGCCGACACCGTCCGCGCCGCGGAGAAGCTCTTCGCCGACGTCCATCCGTATCCACCGCTCGCCGCTAAGGCGCGCTTCGCGCGTCCACCGCGAGACGTCGCTGAGGCGATCGAACATGCCATCGCCGGCACGGGCGAGGTGCTTGATCGCGCGAGCCCCCGCCTCGGTTCGCTGCGCGCGGCGCTCCGAGCGGCGCAGGCGCGCCTCCAGCAGCGCCTGGACGGCCTCCTGCGGTCGCCGGATCTCTCGCGCGCCCTCCAGGAGCAGCTGATCACGCAGCGCGGGGGACGCTACGTCGTGCCGGTGAAGGCCGAGATGCGCGGCTCGGTCAAGGGGATCGTCCACGATCAGTCCGCGAGCGGCGCGACCGTCTTCATCGAGCCGCTCGAGATCCTCGAGGCGAACAACGCGCTCCGCGAGGCCGAGCTCGCCGAGAGCGCTGAGGTGCGCCGTGTTCTCGACGAGCTGTCGCGCCGTGTGGAACGCGCGGGGGAGGACCTCGACTCGGTCACGACCGCGCTCGCGGCCCTCGACCTCCTGCTCGCGAAGGCCGAGCTCGCGGCCCATCTGGAGTGCGAGCGGCCGGTGCTCGACGGGCACGGCATCCTGGATCTCGTCGGTGCGCGCCATCCGCTTCTCGTCGAACGCGGCACGGGCGTCGTGCCGATCGACGTGCGCCTTGGGTCGGACTTCCGGGCGCTCGTCATCACTGGTCCGAACACCGGTGGGAAGACGGTCACCCTGCGGACCATCGGACTGCTTGTGCTCATGGCCGCATCCGGTCTGCAGATCCCGGCGTCGCGAGGCAGCCGGGTGCCCGTCGTGCGCCGTGTGTTCGCGGATATCGGTGACGAGCAGTCGATCGCGCAGTCGCTCTCGACGTTCTCGTCGCATCTCCGCAACGTCGTGGCGACGCTCGCCGAGGCCGAGCGCGACGATCTCGCTCTGCTCGACGAGCTCGGCGCGGGGACGGATCCCGACGAGGGCGCCGCCCTCGCGATGGCAGTGCTCGAGACGCTGCTCGAGCGCGGAGTGCTCGTCGCGGGGACCACGCATTACCCCGAGCTGAAGGCGTTCGCCCTGAACACGCCCGGGGTGTCGAATGCGAGCGTCGAATTCGACGCCGAATCGCTCCGCCCGACATACCGCTTGCACATCGGCCTGCCCGGGTCGTCGAACGCGTTCGCGATCGCGTCCCGGCTGGGTCTCGACAATGCCGTTCTTGCGCGCGCGGAGTCGCATCTCTCCGAGCTGCATCGATCGCTCGAACGTACGCTGCGCGAAGCCGAGCGTCATCGCACCGATCTCTCCGCGGCCCTCGAAGAAGCGCGCGTTTCTGCCGAGGATGCGCGGCGCCTCACCGAGGTGGCGCGACGCGAGGCGGAGCGCATACGCGATGAGGCCGAGCGGTCAGCGCGTCGTTCGCGCACGGAATCAGACGAGCTCCTTCTGCAGTCGCGCCGAGCGCTGCGACAGGCCGAGAGCGCGCGCGACCAGGCGGCGAAGCGCAACCTCGTCGACGACGCCCGCGCCGCGCTGGCCGAGGCGGAGACGACCCGTCAGTCGGCGGCCGCACCCCAGCACGCGCCGCGGGCGACCGTGCCGATCGCGGTCGGATCGCCGGTGCACGTCGAAGGCGTGAGCGAGCCGGGCACCCTGCTCTCCATCGATGACCGTGGAATGGCGGACGTTGCGGCTGGGCCGCTGCGACTGCGCGTCCCGGCGACGAGCCTGCGGCCGGCACAAGCAGCCCAGGAGCCGCCTCAGGCCACGCGGCCGGTCATCGGCGGCTCGGCACCGGCAGTGTCGCTACAGCTGGACCTACGAGGCGCGCGTGCCGAGGAGGCGCTCGCTGTGCTCGACCGGTACCTCAATGACGCGGCAGTCGCGGGCGTCGATCGTCTGCGGATCGTGCATGGCAAGGGGACCGGCGCGCTGCGTACCGCGGTGCGTGAGGTCCTGTCGCGGCATCCTCTGGTGCGCGCTCACGAGCCGGCCGGCGCCGCCGAGGGCGGCGACGGGGCGACGATCGTCCGGCTCTAGCGACGCGTCGGTATTGGGCTTGGGGTCGGGCGCGGCGTGGCCGGGGGCTGTGCGATGGCGTCGTTCTTCTTCACCGGCGCGGGAGTGTTGCGCGTGATCGCCTGCGTCGTCGCGACCGCGCCTGGTGTCGGCTTGGCGGTCGCGCGGATCTTCGACTCTGAGCTGGGCTTCGCATCCGACAGCTTCTGCATCTCATGGGACGTGAGCGAACGTACCTGAGGCTTATCGCTTCCCTTGCGCAGCTCGACCGCCGACGTCGTTGATGCGCCGCCGGCCTCGACCGCACTGCTGACGGTGACGGGCTCCTCGCCCTTGTCGGTCACGGTGGTGGACACCGTCGCCGCGGCGCCGGCCGCGACGGTCGTCGCGAATACACCATCGGGTACGTTCGGCAGCATCACGACGATGGTGCCATCCTGCATGCGCACCCGCGCGCCAGGCGTCTGCGCGAAGACCTTGCCGTTCTTGAAGCCATTCGTACGGCCCAGCGGATCGACGACGAGCGCGCTCTCCGACAGGACGGCGATGCTGACCACGCGCTGCGCTTCGGGTGCCGAGCGGGGCGGCTCGGGCGCGGTGTTCGCGCGCACGGTGGTGATCTGATCGGCGGTGACGAGCACCTCGCTAGATCCAGCGGCGTCCGCTGTCGCGACGCGGCCCTCGGTCGTGGTAACGGTGGTGGACGGACCGCTGAGCCCGTCATCGACGGCGACCTCGAATGCGGTGCCGCGCACGGAAGCGGTCGCGGCAGGCGTCCTCACTTCATAGCGTGAGTCGGCGGTGGTGAGGTGCGTGACGACGTGCCAGCTTCGTCCGACCGACTGCACCAGCTGCACGATCGTGGAGCTGCTTCGTGTCGTCGCTTCTTCGATCGTGATGTCGCTCGCAGGCTCGAGCTCGATGGTGGAACCTTCGAAGAGCGTGATGACGGCGCGCGCGTCGCTGCTGGTGCGAACGGTGGATCCGACGTAGAGGACCGCACCATCGGTCGCGGTCGCGAAGCCAGAGCCGCCAAATCGCGTCTGCACATCGCCGGAGATCACGGTGAGGACCGCAGCGGTCTGCAGAGGCGAATGCGCCGGTGTCTGCACTTTTGCGGCGACGGGGGTGCTGCCCATATCAAGGACGGTCGCTACGCACAGCGCCACACAGGACAAGACAACTGTCGCTCGCGCTGCATACCCCACGACCGACTAACGAGCGACCCGTATGCCTGGGTAGCGGGCGACTGGGGGCCAGCCGTGTCAAAGGGGCTTCAACGGGGTATCTGCGGCCCAGAACCCTACGTAATTTGGATGATCCGCGTACCGAGAGCGGCCGAATCCGTACCGGTTCGCGGGCACTTTAACGGCTACGCAACTCGCATCGTGATATTTCGGAGCGTCATCGGCCGAGCGGACAAATGTCTCAGCGATCGACGCGACGCATCGTCACGTTCGTCGCCGAAAGAGCGCGCGCGAGTCGCTCGTCATCCTCGCGACGAAGTCCGGCGTCGGCGAGCTCGCGTCGCAGCGCGGCGTGAAAGCCCGCGGCATCGGGCGAGGACCATCGCACCGCCGAGCCGTCCTCCGCGCGCGCCACGCCCACGGCACTTCCCCGATAGAGATGCATGAGCGAGCGAAAGTCCTCGGTGCTCTCGTCCACCTCGTACGTCGCGACATGCGCGAGTCCGGTCAGCTCGCAGCCCGTCTCCTCACGAGTCTCGCGACGCACCGCGTCCTCGGGTGACTCGCCCTGTTCGACACCGCCACCTGGCAGCAGCCACGCGCCAGCGAATGGGCCGCCGCGCTGACGAACGAGAAGCACGCGTCCGTTCGCGTCGACGCACGCAACGATCGCGCCGACGCGCCGCTTCACGGAGTACGCGTGGGTGTCGGTGCGACCGTTCGTCCGGAGGGGAACGGCGGAAGCGTGAGCGACGGCACGACGAACGGCGTGCCGCTCGGCTTGATGGTCGGGCTCGGGCTGAAGCCCTGGGACGGCGACGGCGAAGGCGAGGGCGAGGGCGACGGACTGGGGCACGGTTCGGATCCGACGAGATTCCAGCTGTACCGGCCATATCCGTAGGAGCCGGCGTTCGCTCCCTTGATCCATTGGTCGGTGTACTTCTGCCAGACGTTCCCCGGCGCGCGCTCCTGCGGTCTCAGGGCGATGCGCGCGGTGCCGTCCGGGCCGGGGCACCCCGCGACCCACCAGTTATCGACCTGCGTCGGAACGGTGCCGCGTACGAAGAACTCGGTCATGGAGAACGGCGACAGGCTCGACGGAAGGAGACCCGAGCCATATCCACCGAAGGCTCCCGGTGCGGCGACGATGGTGGCCTGCACGATGTTCGCGGGCCGCTCCCAATCCGCGGCCGGGACGCCGTCGAGGACCTCTTTCATGTAGTCGCGCCACAGCTGGCCCGGACCCATCGCGCTCGAGAAGTCGCGCGAGCTCATCGGATCGCCATTCGCGTTACCCATCCACACACCGGTGACCAGGCTCGGTACGTAGCCGACGCTGTACACGTCCTTGAGGTTGTCGGTCGTGCCGGTCTTGAGCGCCGCGGGACGCCCGATGTTCGTCCAGCTGCCGAAGATGAAGTCCCGCGACGGCTGAGTCGTGTCCTTGAGGATGTCGGTCATGAGCCAAGCGACACCAGCGTCGAGCACGCGCTTCTGCTCGTAGTCCTTGTGCTCCCAGACGACCTTCCCGCGGGAGTCCTCGACCTTCAGGATGTACGTCGGGGTCACGCGGACGCCGAGGTTCGCGAGCACCCCGTACGCGCTCGCCATGTCGACGAGCTTCACTTCTTTCGACCCGAGCGTGAGCGACAGACCGGTCTGGTTCGGGTCGATGTTCGCGGTGATGCCCATGTCGTGCGCGGTCTGGATCGTGTCCTCGATCCCGCTGTACTGCGACAGGAACTTCACCGCGGGCACGTTGCGCGACTCGCGGATCGCCTGCCGCATCGTGACCGGACCGTGGTACTGGAGGTCCGCGTTCTCGGGGCAGTAGCCGCACGCTGACGGGCTCATGCGAGTGGGGTCGGCGCGTCCGGTGAAGTCCGTCCGCGCGTCGACCACGACGGTCGCCGCGGTCGCGCCCTTCTTGAGTGCGGTGACGTAGTTGAACATCTTGAACGACGAGCCCGGCTGTCTCTGCGCGATGCCGGCGGCGTCGTACTGGCCCTGCACACGCGGGTCATCGCGGTTGTAGTAGTCGACCGAGCCGACGTACGAGAGGATCTCGCCGTTCCGGGGGTCGATGGAGACGAGCGCCGCGTTCCAGACGTTCTTGTTGTTCAGGAACTCGACCCACTCCTTCACCTGACGCTCGGCGATCTCCTGTTTCTTGGTGTCGAGCGTGGTCGTCACCTTGAACCCGCCCCGCGTCACCGCCGACTCGTCGCCGCCCAGGATCTGCGCGAGCTGGTTACGGACCTGGAAGACGAAGTGCGGCGCCGTGATGGTCGTCACCTGCGGACCGGCCACCTTGATCTCCTCGGCGTCGGCTGCGTCGCGCTGCGACGCCGTGATCGCGCCGAAGTCGACCATCTGATCGAGCACGTAGGCTCGGCGCTCCTTCGCGCGCTCGACGTTGTCTGCCTGGGAGGGATCCAGGATCGACGGCGACTGCGGCAGGCCCGCGAGGAGCGCGGACTCCGCGACGCTGAGTGTCGAGAGGTCGGACTTACCGAAGTACGTCTGCGCCGCGGCTTTGATCCCATACGCCTGGTTGCCGTAGTAGATCTGGTTGAAGTACAGCTCCAGGATCTGCTCCTTCGAGTAGGTCCGCGTCACCTGGACGGCGAGGATCGCCTCCTTGATCTTGCGTGAGACGCTCACCTCGTCTCCGACGATCCGTTGCTTCACGAGCTGCTGCGTGATCGTCGAGGCGCCGCTCACCACGTCTTTGTGAAGGATGTCGTCGCGCACCGCCCGGGCGATGCCGAAGATATCGATGCCGGGGTTGGTCCAGAAGGACTTGTCCTCGGCCGAGATGGTCGCGTCGATGACCACCTGCGGGATGGAGCTGAGCGATACCACCTCGCGGCGCTCGACCTCGAACTGGTACAGGAGGGTCGCGCCGTCGCGGTCGTAGACCTTGGTCGATTGGGCGAGGGGGTCCTTGGCGAGGTCTTCTGGGGATGGCAGGTCAGAGGCGAAAAACGCGAACGCGGTCACCGCGCCGAAACCGGCGAGCGCGAGGGTGGCGATGACCAACGCGAGCACGACCGGGGGCACCACCGCGAGCCTGCCGCGAAGGCCGCCCCCACCTCGGCGCCGCAACTGGCGATACGGTCCGCGCCCGAGAGCGTGGTCGCGCGTCGTATTGCGTGCGATGGCTCCATCGTAAAGCCTCGCCTGCGCCGATATCCTCTCCGTAGTGCCGACGCGCCCCAGCGACGCCGAGCTCGAAGAGTTCCTGACCCGTGGGATGGCCGAGGTGATCGTCCGTGAAGACCTCGCCGCCGCCCTGCGCGCCGGGGACCGTCAGCTACGTATCAAACAGGGCTTCGACCCGACCCACCCGAATCTCCATCTCGGCCATGCCGTACCCCTGCGCAAGCTGCGCAAGCTCGCCCAGTGGGGACACGAGATCGTGCTCATCGTCGGCGACTGGACGACGCAGATCGGCGACCCCACCGACAAGGACGAGACGCGTCCGACGATGTCGCACGACAAAGTGATGAAGAACGCCGAGACGTACATCGAGCAGTTCCACCTGATCGTCCCCCGCGAAGGCACGCGTGTGGTCCTCCAGTCGGAGTGGTTCGGCAAGTTCGGGCTGAAGGACGTCATCGACCTTGCGTCGCGCTTCACGACGCAGCAGATGCTTCAGCGCGAGGAGTTTCGCAAGCGCCTCGAGAAGAAGACCGCGATCCCGATCAAGGATCTCCTGTACCCGCTGCTGCAGGCGTACGACTCGGTCGCGATCGAGTCGGACGTCGAGGTCGGCGGCACCGACCAGCTGTTCAACATCCTCGCCGGCCGCGAGCTGCAGGAGCAGCTCGGTCAACGGCCGCAGAACCTGCTCATCAATCATCTCCTCGAGGGCCTCGACGGCGAGAAGATGAGCAAGTCGAAGCCGAAGACGGGCATCTGGCTCACCGATCCGCCGAACGAGATCTACGGGAAGGTGATGTCGATCGAGGACAAGCTCATGCCTCATTACTTCGAGTGGGCGACAGAGATGCCGCGCAAAGAGGTCAACAAGATCCTCGGTGCGGTCGGCAACAAGGAGCTGCATCCGAAGGAAGCGAAGGAGAAGCTCGCCTGGCAGATCACGAGCGAGCTGCATTCGCCGGCGGCCGCCGACGAGGCGAAGGTCGCGTTCGGCAAGCAGTTCAGGGAAGGCGAGCAGCCCGAGGAGATCGCACTTCGCGAGGTCGAGAAGGATGGCCAGGGCGAGATCAACATCGTCGAGCTGCTGCGGGACTCCAAACTCGCGACGAGTCGCAGCGATGCGCTCCGCCTCGTGAAACAGGGTGGCGTGAGCGTCGATGGATCGAAGGCAAGCCTTGAGACGATGGTGCCCACCTCCAGCGAACCGGTGATCAGGGTCGGCAAACGCCTGTACGCCCGCATCCGCTGGCGCTGACAACGTGACCGTCGCGCGCCCCGTCATCGCCGTCATCCCATTCGGCGCGCGCGGAACGACGCCCCGCGCAGGGGCCTGGGCGCGCCAACTCGCCGCGCGCCTGGTGGAACGATTCGCGCAGAACGAGGCCGTCGACGTGCGACCGGTGTTCCTGGTGGCGATGCCCGAAGCGGCGAGCGAGGCGGGCTACCTCGTCTTCGGGTCGTCGCCAGACCCCGCTCTTGCCGCGGAGTACGGGCGCTCGCTTGGCGCCACGTATGCGCTCACCGGCATCTACCGCGAGGACGGTGGCACGCGGCGCCTCGAAGTCACGCTCGTCGATGTCGGCAGCGGCGCGGTGCGCGCCACGCGCTCGATCAGCATCGATCCCGGGACACTCGCTACGAGTGAGCCGGCTCTCGCGCGGTGGCTGGCGCGCGCGGTCGGGGCGACGCTCGCGACCGCCGCAGATGCGCCCGCGGCCGCGAATGAGGACGCCTACGCCGCGCTCCTCGAAGGAATGGACGAGGAGGTCACCGCCACGCTCCTGCGTCAGAGTGACCCGGCCGGAGCGGACGAGGCGATCGGGCGCGCGCTGGAGCGTTATCTCGCGGCACTCGCCGCGGATGCGGAGTGCGGCGCCGCTGAGGAGCGGCTGCTCGTGCTCGCGGCCGAGTCCCTCGAACGTGGCGACATCGGTCGCCAGGTGCGCGCGCTCGAGGACCTCACCGTCATCCGCCCTCGCTCGTGGCGCGCGCACTACATCCTCGCGAAGCTGCGCGCTGAGGCCGGCCACGTCAACGAGGCGATCGTGGCCTTCGAGCACGCGCATGCCGTTCGCGCGCTGCCTGACGCTGATGTCGTGCGACTGGCTGAGCTCTATGCGAATGCTGGTGCGAGCGCTCCAGCCTTCGCCCATTTGCGGCGAATCGCTCCGACGAGCGATGCGTACGGCGCGGCGCAGGAGCTCACGGCGATCATCGCGCTGCAGCGGGGAGATCTTGTGGCTGGTCGCGCCGCGTTCGATCGCGCTGTTGCCGCGGGCGCAGCAGGCTGGGAGCTTCACGCGTCGTACGCGGCCGCCCTGCACGCTCGCGGTCAGAACGCCGATGCGATCCCGGGCTACGAGGCGGCGCTCGCGGCGAATGGACCTGCGATCGTTCGGCTGAATCTCGCACGCGCGGTGTACGAGACGGGTGACCGCGAACGGGCGGCGCGCGAGCTCGATGCCCTGCTCGAAGACGAGCAGAGCGGCGAGATCGCAGGCCAGGCGCGCCGGCTGCGCTTCGGGATCCGCCACGCCGAGCTCGAACGGGCGCTCGAGACCGCGGGGAAGGGCGCCGTCGAAGGGGACGCCACCCGATTCGCGGAGGCGCAGTCCATCTTCGATTCCGCTCTGGCGGTCGAGCCTGACCTCTGGGAAGCGCACTTCGGGCTCGGACTGCTCGCGCGCCACCGCGGCGATGCGCCTGCCGCCCTCGCGTCCTTCGCTCGTGTTCTCGAGCTATGGCCGGAGCATCCGGACGCGCTGCACGAGCTCGGTGTCGCGCTGCTGATGGCGGACGACGTGGAGCAGGCGGTCGGCGCGCTCGAGCGCGCGGCCGCGCTGCGACCGGCGGAGCCGGCCTACCTCGCTGACGCCGGGTTCGCGCAGATGCGCGCCGGAGACCTCGCCGCCGCGCGCGAGCGCCTCGAGCACGCGCGGACCCTCGATGCTGACGATCCGATCACCCGCGCGTACCTGAGCGAGCTCGACCGCGTGCAGGCCGCGGTGGCGAAGGGCTCGTGACGAGGCGCATCGTCATCCTCGGCGGCGGGTTCGGCGGGCTGCATCTCATCCGCCATCTTGAAAAACGTCTGAAGCGCGGCGAGGCAGAAGTCACGCTCATCGACCGATCGAACTTCTCGCTGTTCACGCCGCTCCTCTATCAGGTCGCGACGGGCGAGCTGCCGCCTCACGCGGTCGCCTACCCGCTGCGCGTCCCCCTCGCAAAGGCCGGCTTCCGCTTCCTCCGCACCGAGGTCGAGGCGATCGACGTCGAGAAGAAGACGGTGCGGACCGAGGACGGCGAGGTCGCGTACGACCACCTCGTCATCGCGCTCGGAAGCGTGACGAACGACTTCGGGATCCCGGGCGTCAAGGAGCACGCGCTCGTCGTGAAATGGCTCGAGGATGGCCGCGCCGTGCGGCACCGCATCCTGTCGACGTTCGAGGATGCCGGACTCCTAACGGACACGGCGGGGCGGCGCGAGCTTCTGTCGTTCGCGATCGTCGGCGCGGGCCCGGTCGGAGTGGAGCTCGCCGCGTCGATGCGCGACCTCATGGATCACACGCTGCGCGGGATCTATCCGAGCATCGACGTGCGCCACGAGCCCGCGATCACCCTCATCGACGGCGCAGACCGTGTCGTGCCGGCGATGGATCCGCGGCTCTCCGCGATCGCGCAGCGCCGGCTGGAGAAGCTCGGCGTTCGGATCATGTTGCGCACTCTCGTTTCCGAAGTGGGGGAGGGCACGCTGCGGACGAAGGACGGAACGGTGCTGGCCGCGCACACGGTCATCTGGGCCGGCGGCGTGAAGACCAATCCGATCGTCGCCGCGGTCGAGCTGCCGCGCGCGAAGGACGGCCGGCTCACCGTCGACACGTCGTTCCGCGTCGGTGGACGCGACGATGTGCTCGCGCTCGGCGACGCCGCGCATTTCGAGCAGGACGGCAAGCCGCTGCCGATGCTCGCGCAGGTCGCGGTACTGCAGGCTCCCGCCGCGGCGACGAATCTCGCGCACCTCGTGCGCGGCGAGCCAACGGAGCCGTACATCTACAAGCGCAAGGGCGACCTCGTCGCGCTCGGCCGGACGAGCGCGGCAGCCGAGTTCGCGCGGCCCGTCAATATCGTTCTGTCCGGTCTGCCCGCGTGGACGGTGTGGCGGACGAACTACCTCATGCAGCTCGTGGGCGGACGCAACCGCGGCACGCTGCTCGTCGAGTGGCTTCTGTCCTACTTCTCGCGCCGGATCGTCGCCGACATCACCTAGCGCGCGGCCGCGCCCTCTTCGACCTTCTCCTCGTGCGCCGCGATCACTTTCTCCGCGATGTGCGACGGGCACTGCTCGTATCCCAGCAGCGTCGACGTGAACGTGCCTCGGCCGCCGGTCATCGATCGCAGATCGGTCGAGTAGCGGAAGATCTCCGCGAGCGGGACGTGAGCCTTGATGCTCTGATGGCCCGCGCCGGCGCCGTCCATGCCGAGCACGCGACCGCGACGGCTGTTGAGGTCCGCGAGCACATCGCCCATCTGCTCCTCGGGCACGACGACTTCGACGTCCATGATCGGCTCGAGCAGGTAGGGCTGCGCGTCCTTCACGCAGGCCTGAAGCGCGAGCGAGCCCGCGATCTTGAACGACATCTCGCTCGAGTCAACCTGGTGGAACGACCCGTCGTACAGCGTCGCCTTGAAGTCGGACAGCGGGTAGCCCGCGATCACTCCCTTGATGGCCTGCTCGCGGATGCCCTTCTCGACGGCGGGCCAGAAGTTGCGCGGGACCGAGCCGCCGACGATGCGCGTCTCGAAGACCACACCGGAACCGGGTTGCAACGGCTCGACCTCGAGCCACGCGTCGCCGAACTGGCCGTGGCCGCCGGTCTGGCGTTTGTAGCGGCCCTGCGCCTGCGCCTTCGCTCGGATCGATTCCCGGTATGGCACTCGCGGCGTGCGCATCTCGACCTGCACGCCGAACTTCTCCTTCAGCCGATGCACCGCGACGTCGATCCCGGATTCGCCGACCGCCGACAGGATGGTCTCGTGCGTCGCGTCGTCGCGGCGCACGTGCAGCGACGGGTCTTCGTCGATGAGCTTGTGAAGCGCGGTCGACATCTTGTCGAGGTCGGCCTTGCTGGCCGGATCGATCGCAACGGAGAACGACGGCGGCGGGAACGCGATGGGGTCGTAGAGGATCGGCGCGTCCTTGTCGGACAGAGTCGCATTCGTGGACGTGGCGGTCAGCTTCGGGATGGCGCAGATGTCGCCCGCCCCGACGGCGTCCGTGATCTCTTGCTCCTTGCCGCGCAGGAAGAAGATCTGGCCGACGCGCTCGGTCTCGCCCTTCGTCGCGTCGAACACCTGCGAGTTGTGATGCAAGGTTCCGGAATAGACGCGGACGTAACTCAGCTTTCCGACGAACGGGTCAGCGAGCGTCTTGAACACGAAGGCGGAGAACTTCTCGCTCGGATCGGTCTTGCGCGCCGTCTCGTCGCCCGCGGGTGACTTGCCGATGACCGACGTGTCTTCCGCGGGCGAGGGGAGCATCTCGCGGATCGTATTCAGAAGCGCGGTGTAGCCGACGTTCTTGGAGGACGACGTCGCGACCACCGGGATGACCTTGCCCTCGCGCACCGCCGCGTGCAGGGCATCGCGGAGCTCGTCGTACGACATCTCTTTGCCGTCGAGGTAACGGGTCAGTAGATCCTCGTTCGTCTCTACGATCGCTTCGACGAGCTGCTGACGGAACTGACCAACACGCTTCGTCTGCTCCTCATCGATTTCCGCGATGGGCTCCTTCGGCCCCTTCAGCACCTGCCCGTGGAGGAGATCGATCGTCGCGCTGAGGCCCTGGTGCTCTCCGACAGGCACGTGCAGCGGGACCACGCGGATGCCGTACGCCTCGCGCAGCTGGCCCAGGACCTGTTCGAAGTCGGCGTTCTCGCGGTCGAGCCGGGTGATGACCACGACACGCGGTGTCTTGTGATCGTCGAGCTCGCGCCAGATGAGCTGCGTGCCCACCTGGATCCCGGCGGATGCGTCGACGACGACGATCGCCGCGTCCGCCACGCGCATCGCCGCATGCTGATCGCCAGCGAAGTCGAGGAAGCCCGGCGTGTCAAGCAGGTTGATCTTTGTGCCGTCGTGCGTGAAGGATGCGATAGCGGTGTTGATGGTGATGCGGCGTTTCTGTTCTTCTGGGTCCGTGTCGAGGATGCTCGTCGCGTCATCGACCTTGCCGAGCCGGTTCGTGGCGCCCACGGCGTGGAGCAGGCTCTCGACGAGGGTCGTTTTCCCAGATCCGCCGTGCCCCACGACCCCAACATTGCGGATCTGTGCCGGATTTATGAGGGCCAATATCGCTCTCCCCAGTGCGTGTGCGTTGATAGTATTCGGCGCGATGTCCGGACATTCAAAGTGGAGTCAGATCAAGCGCCAGAAGGGTGCCGCGGACGTCAAGAAGGGCGTCGTTTTCACCAAGATGACGCGCGAGATCATGCTCGCGGCGCGTGAAGGCGGCGGGGATCCCGAGGCGAACTTCCGCCTGCGGCTGGCCGTCGACCGCGCGCGTGCCGTGAACATGCCGCACGGGAACATCCAGCGGGCGATCGACCGTGCGACTGGTGCCGACGGCGGCGCTGCCCTCGAGAGCATTGTCTACGAGGGTTATGCGCCTGGCGGAGTGTCGGTGATGGTCGAAGCGGCGACTGACAACCGCAATCGCACCGCCTCGGAGGTACGCGCCGCCTTCACGAAGAACGGCGGCAAGCTCGGCGAGTCCGGCTCGGTGCAGTGGCTCTTCGAGCAGAAGGGCATCATCGAGATCGACGCGGGCAAGCGTTCGACCGACGACGTGTCGCTCACCGCGATCGACTCGGGCGCCGAGGACGTCGAAACCGATGGGAGTCTCGTAACCGCGTACACGACCCCGGGCTCGTTCGAGAGGGTGAAGACCGCCCTCGAGAAGGCGGGCATCAAGGTCGCCTCGGCCGAGATCTCGATGCGGCCGACCACGACCGTCCGCGTAGACGGCGACCAGGCCCGCAAGGTCCTGCGCCTCGTCGAGGAGCTCGAAGATCTCGACGATGTGCAGAAGGTGCACGCGAACTTCGACGTACCGGACGAGGTCCTTCAGCACGCCTAGCCGGAACACCGTGCTGGGTATCGACCCAGGCACGACGGGAATGGGATACGCGCTGCTCGATCTGACGACGGATCCGCCTCGTCTTCTCGCCCACGGGCTCGTCGAGACACCGCGCTTGGGCAGCGCAGCGGAGAAGCTGCTCGCGATAGCCGACGCGATCGACGCCTTGATCGCGGCGCACGAGCCCGCGTTCTTCGCGCTCGAACGGCTGTACTTCAACAAGAACGTGAGGACCGCGATGGCCGTAGCTGAGGCGCGGGGTGTCGCATTGGTCTGCGGCGCTCGCGCTGGGCTCGCGATCGCCGAATACACGCCGCAGGAAGTGAAGCAATCGGTCACGGGTTCCGGCGGCGCAGATAAGCGCGCCATCCAGCGCATGATCGTGCACATCCTCGAGCTGCCCGAACCCGTAACCCAGGACAACGTTGCGGACGCGATCGCCATCGCCCTGACGCACGCTCAGCGCGTGAAGTTCACCGCCGCGGTCGCCAGCGCGAAGTGATCGGCTACGTGAGCGGCGAGGTCGTGGCGCGCGGCGTCGATCATGTCGTCGTCGATGTGCGCGGCGTCGGGTACAAGGTGTTCGTCCCGCGACAGCCGTCGGGCGACACGGTCGCGCTTCACACGCATCACGTCGTCCGTGACGATGCGCAGCAGCTCTTTGGATTCGAGACGCGCGACGAGCTCGCGCTGTTCGAGCTCCTCATCACGGTCTCCGGCGTCGGGCCGCGAGCGGGCCTCGCGCTGCTGTCGGTCTCGAGTCCATCCGCGATAGCCGCTGCGATCGCGTCTGGTGACTCCGTCGCGCTCGCGCGCGCACCGGGAGTGGGGAAGAAGACGGCGGAGCGGCTCATCGTCGATCTCAAGGGCAAGATCGGCAGGACCGGGCCCGCGCGAGAGCCCACCGGAGTGCTCACGGACGACGAGGCGGCGGCTGCGCTCCAGGCCCTCGGCTACACCGTCAACGAGGCCATTTCGGCCCTCCGGGGAGCCCCGCCAGCCGGGTCCGCGACAACTGAGGAGCGCGTCACGGCGGCTCTGCGGGCCGCTGGGCGGGTCGGGGTGACAGGGCGGTGACGGTCACCCAGCGCATACCGGTTAGCAATGGCGGTGCACCCTGACGCATGGCACGCTATCGGCGGCCGCCGACCCGCCTGTAAGGAGCGGGAATGGGTCGATTTTGGATAGACGAATCAGGGCAAGGCTTGGTCGAATACGCACTCATCATCGCCGTCATCGCGATCGCGATCATCATTGCGATGGTCTTCCTACGAGATCAACTGGTGAACCAGTTCTCGAATATCGGGAACAACCTCACCTAAAAGCGGGCGGCGGCCAAAACCTCCCGGCGTTGCTCCGCTTTGATACAATTTGTTCCACGGCTCCCGGTCATTTGCCTGGGAGCCGCCGGCGCCGCTAAAAGTGGGTCGACCCCACTTTTTTTGTCGCTTGGACCTAATTGAAGATGAGGGGAGCGCCGGCGATGAACCGAGAACTCGTGACCGGTCTTGCACAGCTCTCCGCCGAGAAGGGACTCCCCAAAGAGGTCGTCGGCGACATCATCGCCCGGGCTCTCAAGCGCGCCTACGGCGCCGAAGAGAACATCGACGTCAAGGTCGACATCACCACCGGCGCCTTCCGCGTATTCCTGCTCAAGACGGTCGTCGACAAGGTCGAGGACCCGAAGCTGCAGATCCTGTTGGACGCCGCCAAGCGCATCAAACCGGACGTCCAGCTCGGCGACATCGTGCCGCTGGAAGAGTCGGCCGCCGCGCTTGGCCGGATCGGCGCGCAGACCGCGAAGCAGGTGATCCAGCAGTCGCTGCGCGAGGCCGAGCGCGAGCAGGTCTTCGCCGAGTACGCCGACCGCGAGGGCGACATCATCAACGGCCAGATCAGCCGCTTCGAGGCGGGCTCCGCGATCATGGAGCTCGGCAAGGCCGAGGCGATCCTTCCGCGCGCCGACCAGGCACCGCACGAGCGCTACTTCATCGGCCAGCACCGCAAGGTGGTGGTCGTCGAGGTCCGGCGCACGCTGCGCGGGCCACAGATCATGGTCAGCCGTTCGCACAAGAATCTCGTGAAGCGCCTCTTCGAGCTCGAAGTGCCCGAGATCTACCACGGTCAGGTGGAGATCGTGGGCATCGCGCGTGAGGCCGGATCGCGCACCAAGATCGCCGTCCGCGCACGCCAGCCCGGCATCGACGCGCGCGGCGCGTGCATCGGTCAGCGCGGGCTCCGCGTGCAGGCGATCGTGAACGAGCTCGGCGGCGAGAAGATCGACATCATCGAGTGGAACGAGAAGCCCGAGCAGTACGTCGCCAACGCGCTCGAGCCGGCGCACGTCGTCCGGGTAGACATCGTCACCGACGACAAGACCGCGTACGTCGTGGTCCCGGATAGACAGCTCTCCCTGGCGATCGGCAAGGAAGGCCAGAATGCGCGGCTCGCCGCGAAGCTGACCGGCTGGCGCATCGACATCCGCAGCGAGTCGGAGGTACGTGCCGAGCTCGAGCCGGAGCCGGAACCGGAGCCCGTCGCCGTCGAGGCCGAGGTCACGGTGCCGGTCGAGGAGGACGCGGAGCCCAGTCACGACCTGATCGCGGAGGTCGAGGCCGAGTCGGCCATGGCAGACGAAGACGAGCTGGATGAAGAGGATCGAGCGCTCCTCGGAGCCAAGAAGAAGAAGGAACGCCGTTAGCCCGAAGGGGAGTGCGGCCGCGGGCCGCCGGCCCCTTCCGCAGCGGACGTGCGTGGCCTGCCACACCGTCCGCGCGAAGCGGGAGCTGGTGCGCATCGTGCGCTCCCCCGCAGGCGAGCTGACGGTGGACCTTCGCGGTAAAGCCCCTGGCCGGGGCGCGTACCTCGACCCCGATCAGGCCTGTCTCGAGCGGGGTCTGCGCGAGGGGGCGCTCGCAAAAGCCCTCGAGATCCCGATCGAGCCCGTCACGGCGGAGCGATTGAAGGTAGAACTAGAGCAAGCAGCGCTCGTACGACAGAAGGAGACCGCGTAAATGCCCAAAGCACGACCTCGGCGTTTCCCGCCACAGCGCGGTCCCCGACCACGGGGCCGTAGGCCGCAGCGCCCGCAGCCGGCCGTCGCGCCGGTCGAGCAGGCCGCGCCCGCCGTGGCGGTCATCGAGGGACGCCCGCCGGTCGTCCTACCGAAGCAGGTCTCCGTGCGCGAGCTCGCGACGCTCCTCGACATCAGCATCGTCGATCTCATGCGCGCGCTGGTGAACATGGGGACGATGGCCTCGATCAACACGACCATCGACTTCGACACCGCGACGCTCGTCGCGACCGAGCTCGGCATCGAGACCAAGGCCGAGGAAGAGGCGCCGCCGCCTGTCGAGGACGCCGAAGCCGAGATCGCGCCGCTCAAGCCGGAGCTCTGGACCGAGGACGACGCGAGCAAGCTCAAGCCGCGCCCGCCCGTCATCACGATCCTCGGCCACGTCGACCATGGGAAGACGAGCCTCCTCGACGCGATCCGCACCACCAACGTGACCGCGCGCGAGGCCGGCGGCATCACGCAGCACATCGGCGCGTACCAGATCGAATACAACGACCGGAAGGTCACCTTCCTCGACACACCCGGTCACGAGGCATTCACCGCGATGCGCGCGCGAGGCGCGCAGATCACCGACGTCGCGATCCTCGTCGTCGCGGCCGACGACGGCGTGCAGCCGCAGACGATCGAGGCGATCTCGCACGTGAAGGCAGCGGGCGTGCCGATCGTCGTCGCGCTCAACAAGATGGACAAGGCCGATGCGAATCCGGACCAAGTGAAGGCGCAGCTCGCCGAGCACGGCGTGACGATCGAGGAATACGGCGGCGACACGCCGCTCGTCGCTGTCTCCGCGCGCACCAAGCTCGGCATCGACGACCTGCTGGAGACCGTTCTTCTCGTCGCCGATGTCGCCGAGCTCACCGCGAACCCCGATCGGCCCGCGATCGGCCGCGTCGTCGAGGCACACCTCGACACGAAGCGCGGACCCGTCGCGACGGTCCTCGTTCAGACGGGAACTCTCGAGCGCGGCGACTTCGTCGTCGCCGGCATCGCGGCCGGACGCGTGAAGGCCATGACGGACGACAAGGGCAAGCCCGTTGGCCGCGCCGAGCCGTCCCGTCCGGTCGAGATCCTCGGTCTGCCGGGCGTCCCGGAGGCTGGCGATGTGTTCCGCGTCGTACCGGACGAAAAGACCGCGAAGGCACTGGTCGCGGCGAACGCGCGCGAGCGCGCGGGTGCCGGTGCATCGGAGAAGCCCGCGACGCTCGACGAGATGTTCGCGCAGGTCAAGGAGGGCAAGGCCAAGGAGCTGAAGCTCGTGCTCAAGGCCGACGTCCAAGGGTCACTCGAGGCGATCAAGGGCGCGCTCGCGAAGATCCCGCAGGAGGAGGTCGGCCTTCAGGTGATCCACGATGCCGTGGGCGACATCACCGAGTCCGACCTGACCCTCGCCGCCGCGTCGAGCGCCGTCGTCATCGGGTTCAACACGAAGATGGAGGCGCCCGCGAAGCGGGTCGCCGATCAGACGAGCGTCGACGTGCGCCAGTACAAGGTCATCTACGAGCTCCTCGACGACGTCCAGAAGGCGCTCACCGGGATGCTCGAGCCGGTCATGGTCGAGACAGTGATCGGCCACGCCGAGGTCCGGCAGATCTTCACGGCGGGCAAGACGACGATCGCCGGTTGTGGCGTGCTCGACGGTGTCATGCGTCGCGGCGCGCAGACGCGCCTGCTGCGCGGTGGCGAGGTCGTGCATGACGGACACATCGAGTCGCTGCGCCGGGTGAAGGACGACGTGCGCGAGGTCGCCGCCGGTCTTGAGTGCGGCATCACGCTCGACACGAACGACATCCAGGCCGGCGACGTCATCGAGGCGTACACCGTCCAGCCAAAGCCGAGGTAATCGCAGCGTGGCGTACAAGCGAGCGGACCGCGTGAACGCGCTGTTGCAGCGCGAGCTCGCGATGATCATCAGCGAGGAGCTGCGCGATCCGCGTATCGCGTTCGCGACCGTGACGGGCGTGGAGGTCACGGCCGATCTCCGCAGCGCGAAGGTGCACGTCAGCGTCCTTGGCGACGAGGAGCAGGTGCGGTCGACGATGATCGCGCTCAACGAGGCACGGCCCTACCTGCGTCACGAGATCGGCGCGCGCACCGATCTTCGCTACGTCCCGGACCTCACGTTCCTCTCCGATCAGACCGCGGAGCGCGCGGCCCGGATCTCGACACTACTGCGTGAGGCGCGGGAACGAGAGGGCCACTCATGAAAGAGCTCGTCGAGACGCTGCGCGGCGCGAAGACCGTGGCCATCGTGTCTCACCGCGACCCCGACCCGGACACGATCGGCTCGGGCATCGCGCTCGGACTCGCGCTCGATAGCCTCGGAAAGCAGGTCACGCTCCACTGCGCCGATGCGGTGCCGGAGCACGCGCGATTCCTCGCGTGGGCCGATCGCTACACGACCGAGCCGCCGCCCGCGACGTCCGATCTCATCGTCACCGTCGACTTCGGATCGGCCGAGCGCGCGAAGTTCGCGCTGCCCGCCGGCCCGACTCTGGTGAACATCGATCATCACGCATCGAACGACCGCTTTGGCTCGGTGAATCTGGTCGATGTCTCGTCCGCGGCAACCGCGGAGCTCGTATCGCGCGTCATCGATGCGCTCGGCGTGAAGTGGACCCCGGACATGGCGACCGCTGCGCTCATCGGCATCATGACCGACACCGGATCGTTCCAGTTCCCATCGACGGATTCGCGCGCGCTCGAGCGCGCCGCGCGCCTGCGCGATGCCGGTGCCGACCTGCAGGCGATCACCTACAACGTGTTCCGCAACAAGCGCTTCCAGGCGCTCAAGCTCTGGGGCTTCGCGTTCTCGAAGATGCACCGCGAGCAGGATGGACAGCTGGTCTGGACCGAGGTCACGCGCGACGACTTCGCGAAGGCTGAAGCTCTGGATGAGGACATCTCGGGCCTCGTCGAGCAGATCGCGCGCGCGAACGGCATGCGCGTGTCGCTTCTGTTCAACGAGCACGATGCCGGTGCGATCAAGGTCTCGTGCCGCACGTCTGCCTGGACGCCGTCGGTGGACGCGTCGGCGCTCATGACGCGGTTCGGCGGCGGTGGACACGTGCGCGCGGCCGGTGCCCTCATCAATGGCAACGTGGGCGAGGTGCGCGATGCCGTCCTCCGTGCTGCACGCGAAGCGCTCGCCGCCGCGCGCGCGGCACAACCGGTCGCTGAAGGGATCGCCTGAGCGAAGCGCTCGCTGGCATCCTGGCGATCGACAAGCCCGAGGGCTGGACCTCGCACGACGTCGTCGCCGTGGTGCGCGGCGTCCTCGCCATGCAGAGGGTCGGTCACGGCGGCACGCTCGATCCTCTCGCGACGGGACTCCTCGCCGTGCTCGTCGGCGAGACGACGCGCGCGACGGAGCGACTTCACACCGCGCCCAAGGTGTACGACGCGCTCGTGCGCTTCGGTAGCGAGACGGCGACCGACGACCGGGAAGGCGAGCCGACGCGCAGCGCAGCGGCGCCGACTGAAGCGGGCCGCATCGAGGAGGGTCTCGTTCCGTTACGCGGCGCGATACAACAGATCCCGCCTGCGTACGCGGCTGTAAAGGTTCGCGGTCGCACCGCGTATTCGCGCGCGCGAAGTGGGGAGACGGTCGAGCTTGCGGCCCGCGAGGTGCAGGTCCACAGACTCGAGATGATCGAGTGGAGTCCGCCCGACGTTCGCCTCCTGATCGTCTGCGGAAGCGGCACCTACGTGCGCTCGATGGCCCGCGACCTCGGACGAGCGATCGGATCGGCCGCGCATCTCGCCGGGCTGCGGCGACTAGCGATCGGCGCGCTCGATGTCGCCGACGCGACGGGGATCGAGTCGCTGCGCGCCGCAGGCCGCGACGCCGCGGTCGCGCGACTACGCGTCATGAACGACTCCATCATCGAGCTTCCTCGCCGTTATCTCGACGAGCCCGCGGGTAAACTCGTTGGTGCGGGGGAACACACGTGATCAAGGCGGCGGAACGTTTTGCTCGCGCCGCTCTCCAGGCATGGCGCGAGCTGTCACTCGATGCGAAGGTCGTGAGCGCGGTCGGCACCGCGAACTGGCTGCTGCTGTTCGGGAACCACACGACCGTCGCGGCGACCACCGACGTGCCCCTCTGGCAGCTCTTTCCGATGGGCGCCGATGCGTTGTTCCTCATCGCGTGCGGCGTTCTGCCCATCGCATATGCGATGCGCGATCACCGCCGGGGCGCCGCGTTCACGTCACGTCAGCGAGCGATCCATCTCGCGTCGATCGTCGCCGTCTTCGTCATCGTCCCGACGCTCGCCTCCATCCTGCTGCGCGAGACCGGGAAGCCATACACGTACATCCACGACGGCGCGCTGATGATCGAGTGGGCCGCGCGCAAGCTCCTCCTCGGACAGAACCCGTACGTCGCCGACTACCTCGACACACCGCTCTACTACTGGCCGATGGTGAACAACCCCGCGCTGTATCACCTCACCTACTTCCCGTTCCTGTTCCTCATCACGACGCCGTTCGTGTGGCTCTTCGACAAGGTCGGGCTCTTCTGGGATCAGCGCTACCTCTACCTGCCGGCGTACGTCGCGGCCCTCGCGGTCGTGCCGCTCCTCGCGCGTCGCGTGGACAACCGGCTCGCTCTTGTCGCGCTCATCGCGCTGAACCCGCAGCTCTTCCCGTTCGTCGTCGAGGGTCGCAACGACTTCTTCGTCCTGCTGTTCCTCTTCGCGGGACTCGTGCTCTTGCAGCGCGAGCGCCGAACTCTGGGACCGCTCGCGATCGCGATCGCGGCGGCGGCAAAGCTGCACGCCGTCTTCATCATGCCGTTCGTCGCGGTGTGGCTGCTCGCCACGCGCCGGCCACGCACGCTGCGTGAAGCCTGGGACGCGCTCTGGGGACCGCTGTGGCCGGCGACGCTGTTCCTGGCCATCACGTTCCTGCCGTTCCTGATCAACGACTTCGCCGCGTTCTACGACGACGTCGTCCGCTACAACGCAGGCGGCGCGGCGTGGACGTATCCGATCTCGGGCATGGGCTTCTCCGCGATCCTCCTCGCACTCGGCGTGATCGAGTTCCGGCAGGCTGACTTCCCATTCGCCGCGATCGAGATCGCGGTCGCGACCCCGATCGCCCTGTGGTGGATGTGGAGGTTGTGGAAGCGGCCGACGCTGGCAACGCTGCTCACCGGTTACGCGCTGACGCTGCTCGCATTCCTCTTCTTCGGCCGTTACTTCCAGGGCAACTACCTCGGCTACATCCTCGCGGTCGCGACGCCGGCGCTGTTCCTCAGAGCCGAAGCGATGCCCGTGAGGAAGCGCGTGGTGCGGAGCCGTTTGACGCGGGCGCAGCGCACATCCGCGGGCGCGACAGCACCGCTCGCGAGAACGGCAGAGACAGTCGTGAGCGGCGACGCGCGATCGCCTGAACCCACTGGTGAACCGGTCGCGGCACCTGCTCCTGCTGGAGCTCTCGACTAGCCCTAGCCTCAGCGCTCGTGAGCGTGCTCACTGACTTCGACGGATGGCCGCGCGGTCCGCTTGCGATCGCGATCGGCGTCTTCGACGGCGTCCACATCGGTCATCAGGCGCTCATCCGACAGACCGCGGCGCGCGCGCAGCAGCAGGGTGGGAGAGCGCTCGCCGCGACCTTCGACCCGCTCCCGATACAGGCGCTCGCACCTGGGGCGCCGCCCTCCGCGCTGTCGGACGTCGAGGAGCGAGCGCGTCTGCTCCACGCGGCCGGCGCCGACGACGTCGTCGTCTTTCACTTCACCAAACGGTTCGCGGCGCTCACCGCGGACGAGTTCATCCGCAGCCTGGCCGCGTCGGGCGCTGTGCGTCACGTCTTCGTGGGTGAGGACTTCCAGTTCGGGCACGAACGCGGCGGGAACGTGCGAACGCTCGCCGCAGCGGGACCGAAGCATGACTTCGAGGTGGTGGTCACGCCGCCGGTCAAGCTCGATGGCGAGATCGTGAGCTCGACGCGCATCCGCAACGCGCTTCTCGCCGGAAGTGTCGAGATCGCGGCGCAGCTTCTCGGCCGCCCCTATGCGGTCAAGGGCACCGTCGTCCACGGCGACAAGCGCGGCCGCGCGCTCGGCTTTCCGACGATGAATCTCGCGGTGCCGCGCGAACGCCTGCTGCCGCGCGACGGCATCTATGCGATGTGGGCGACCGTGAACGGCGAGCAGGTGCGCGCCGCGGCGAGCCTCGGTGTGAGGCCGACATTCGGCCCCGGAGGCGACCGGGTGCTCGAGGCATTTCTGCTTGATTGGAAAGGTGATGCCTACGGCGACACGATCGAGGCCGCATTCGTGAAGCGGCTGCGCGACGAGCTGCGCTTCGCGAGCGCCGCGGAGCTCAGCGAGCAGATCGCGCGCGATGTCGAGGCGACCCGTGGGGCGCTGCGAAATCGTTCGTGACGGATGGTCACTTCGTCGGGTACACTTTCGACCAACAAAACAAGATCTACGGATCAGAGAAAGGACAGTGGGTGCCGCCCGCAACGACGACATCCAAGCGTGAGCTCATCGAGACCTACCGGCGTGACGACAAAGACACAGGTTCGCCAGAGGTCCAGATCGCGGTTCTCACGCAGCGCATCAAGCATCTGACCGAACACCTACGCGCGGCCCGCCACGACAATTCCAGTCGTCGCGGTCTGCTCCAGATGGTCGGACAGCGGCGGCGGCTCCTCGCTTACCTGCACCAACGGTCTCCCGAGCGCTATCAAGCGATCATCGGGCGGCTCGGACTCCGCCGGTAGCGAGGCCGCGAGAGCGCGGATGACCCAGGGCCAGCCCTGGGTCTTTTCTTAGAGGCGCACCCCAAACAACACATGCCAGTCACGCAAGCCCAAGCAACCATCAACGGCAAGCCGCTCGTCTTCGAAACAGGCAAATACGCGAAGCAGGCGGGCGGAGCCGTCACAGTGCGCTACGGCGACACGATCGTGTTCGCCGCGGCCACGGTCGCGAAGACCACACGGCCTGGGATCGACTTCTTCCCACTCACGGTCGACTTCGAAGAGCGCCTGTACGCCGCCGGGAAGATCCCCGGATCGTTCCCGCGCCGCGAGGGCCGTCCGTCGGAGGAGGGGATCCTCACCGCGCGTCTTACCGACCGACCCATTCGCCCGCTCTTCCCCAAGGGATTCAAGAACGATGTGCAGATCGTCGCGTCGGCCTGGTCCGCTGACCAGGAGAACGACTACGACGTGCTCGTCGTCAACGCCGCGTCCGCCGCGCTGACGATCTCCGATGCGCCGTTCGAAGGCCCCATCGGATGCGTTCGTGTCGGCACGATCGGCGGCAAGCTCACGCTCAACCCGACCATCCAGCAGATGGAAGAGAGCGATCTCGACCTCGTGGTGGCCGGGACCCGCGACTCGATCATGATGATCGAGGCCGGCGCGCGTCAGGTCACCGAGGACTTCCTCGTGGAGGCGCTCGCGCTCGCACAGGAAGGCATCAAGGAGCTGTGCGACGCGCAGGAGGAGCTCCGGCGCGCCGTTGGGAAGCAGAAGCTCACGATCGCACCAGCTCCCGATAACACCGCGAAGCTCGCGCCCGTCGTCGCGTATCTCAAGGAGCGCATCCGCGCCAAGCTCCGCAATCCGGACAAGGCTCAGCGCGAGACCGGGCTCGACGTCCTCAAGGCGGAAGCGGTCGCCCAGTTCGTAAATGAGGGCAGTCTCGTGCTCGCCGAGGAAGTCGGCGCGGAGTACGAGACGATCCTCGAGGAAGAGTTCCGGCGCGCGGTCACCGAGGAGAACATGCGGCCGGACGGCCGCGACACGAAGACCATCCGGCCGCTCTCGATCGAGGTCGGCGTTCTCCCACGCACCCACGGCTCCGGGCTCTTCACGCGCGGGCAGACGCAGGTCCTCTCGGTCACGACGCTCGGACCGACGGGCGACGAGCAGATCATCGACACGCTCTCGCCGGTGGACACCAAGCGCTACATGCATCACTACAACTTCCCGCCGTACTCGGTCGGTGAGGTGCGGATGATGCGTGGCGCAGGTCGCCGCGAGATCGGACACGGCGCGCTCGCCGAGCGCGCACTCCTCCCGGTCCTTCCTACGAAGGACGAGTTCCCATACACGATCCGCGTCGTCAGCGAGACGCTCGAGTCGAACGGCTCATCATCGATGGCATCGACCTGCGGGTCGACGCTGTCGCTCATGGACGCGGGTGTCCCGATCAAAGAGATGATCGCGGGCATCGCGATGGGGCTCGTGACCTCGGGCTCGAAGCACACCGTCCTCACGGACATCCAGGGTCTCGAGGACCACTACGGCGACATGGACTTCAAGGTCTGCGGCTCCGCCAAGGGAATCACCGCGCTGCAGATGGACATCAAGATCAAGGGCATCTCGCTCGAGATCATGCGTGAGGCGTTCTACCAGGCGCGCGACGCACGCCTCTTCATCCTGAAGGCGATGCAGGACGTCCTGCCCGCGCCACGTCCGGAGCTGTCGTTCTGGGCACCTCGCATCGAGACGATCAAGATCCACCCCGACAAGATCCGCGAGGTCATCGGCCCCGGCGGCAAGATGATCCGCGCGATCCAGAGCGAGACTGGCACCAACATCGAGCTCGAGGACGACGGCACGGTGCGCATCACCGGCGCCAAGGCCGAGGGCCGCGAGAAGGCCAAGCAGATGATCCAGGGCCTCACGAGGGAGCCCGAGGTCGGCGAGGTCTTCGATGGCAAGGTCACACGCATCATGTCCATCGGGGCGTTCGTCGAGTACCTCCCGGGCAAGGAGGGCCTCGTGCGCATCTCCGAGATCTCGAACGATCGAGTCAACCGAATCGAGGACGTCGTGAAGGTCGGCGATAAGGTCCAGGTGAAGGTCGCCGAGGTCGACCGCCAGGGCCGCGTCAACCTCTCGATGCGCGCCGTGAACGAGGACGGCAATGGATTCGAGGAGCGCCAGCGCGCCGAACGGGCGCGCTTCAACGACCGCGAAGGCGGCGACCGCGGTGGGTTCCGACCCGGCGGACCCGGTGGCGGTGGTGGTGGCGGTGGAGGCTTCCGGCGGAGCGGTCCGCCTCGCAGGTAGCCGCTGCTCTCACTAGTTCTCCCGGCCTATAACGAGGCTCGCCGAATCGCGGCGAGCCTCGCCACTTGCGCCGAATACTTCGAGGACCGCGGGATGGCGGCGGAGATCATCGTCGCCGACGACGGCTCGACCGATCACACCGGCGAGGCGTTCGCCGACGCGATCGACGATCTGCCGCAGGCCGGCCTCACGTATCGCTACCTGCCGCTTCCGCACCGCGGCAAGGGCTCTGCGGTGCGCGCCGGCGTGCAGAGCGCGACCGGCGACCCGATCGTCTTCCTCGATGCCGACCTCACGATCCCGGTGGAGATCATCGATAGGTTCCTGCGCGTGATCGACGACGGCGCCGACATCGCCATCGCGTCGCGCTACGTCCCCGGCTCCGTCGTGAAGCGGCCGTGGTGGCGTCGCTTTATGGGGAGCGGGTTTCGCGCGTGCGTGCACGCGCTCGTGCCGACCGAAGTGCAGGACACACAGTGCGGCGGAAAAGCGTACACAGCAGAGGCGGCGAAAGATCTCTTCCACCGACAGCGCCTCCACGGCTTCGCGTTCGACGCGGAGGTGCTCTTCCTCGCGCGTCGCGCGCGCTATCGCGTCCGCGAGATCCCCTTCGCGCTGGTGCAGGATCACGAGACGAGCATCAACTTCGCCGCGCAGGCGCCCCGGATGATGCGCGACCTCGTCCGCATCCGCCTGAACGATGTCCTGGGCCGGTACGGTTGAGCGTCGTCGTGACGGCCGACGACCTCGGACTCAGCGCGGGCGTGACGCGCGGCATCCTCGAAGCACACCAGCGAGGCGTGGTGCGCTCGACGTCCCTGCTCGTCACGTTCCCCGCGGCGGAGGAGTCGGCTGCTCTGGCGCTGGCCGAGCCGGATCTCGAGGTCGGTCTGCATATCGATCTGGTCGGCGGCACGCCGGCGAGCGATCCCGCAGCGGTGCCGTCGCTGTGTGATGAGGACGGCCGCTTCTATCCGTTGCCGGTGTTCACGCGCCGACTCTTCACCGGGCGGGTCCGCGCGGCGGAGCTCGCGGCGGAGGTCCGCGCGCAGGCGGCTCGGGCGCGGGCGTGGGGCATCCCGGCGCTCGCGTGGGACTCGCATCGCCACGTCCACCTGATGCCGCCCGTCGCGCTGGTCGTCGGACGCGTGGCACGGGAGCTCGGCGTGCGTTGGGTACGCCGTGCGCGAGCGCCACGCCTGCGTCCCCAGCTCAAGACCGCGTCGCTGCACGCCGCGTCGCTCGTCTCGGATCTCGCGCTTCGCGGGCTCGGCGGACCATCCTGGTACGTCGACCTCACGTCCCAACACCCACGTCTGGACGCCGCCGCCGTTGCGCTGCTCGCGGCATACGGCGGGCTGGGGGAGCTATCGGCCCACCCCGGCTACGTCGACGACGACCTCCGCGCACGCGACGTTCTGGTCGACGAGCGCACCGACGATCTCGCGCTGCTCACCGATCCGCTGCTGCGAACGGCGCTCGGGCAGACCGGCGTGATCTGGCGGGTGCACTGATGCCGGGCGCCACCGCGACCGGTGCTCTGGGCCGCGCGCTGCGCCGGTACACACGCGCGCCGATCGGCGCTCGCCTGTTCGTGCACGGACGCGCCTTCCTGTCGGACCTCGCGGTGGTCGAGCGGTACGTGCCGAAGAAGGGCTTCATCGTGGACCTCGGCTGCGGCCATGGCCTCTTCGCGTGCGTCCTCCGCGAGGCGTCCCCGACACGGCGCGTGCTGGGCATCGATCTCGACCCAAAGAAGATCGACGTCGCGCGCGGCGCGATCCAGGACACGCAGTGGCTCCGCTTCGAGGTCGGCGACATCGCCCTGGACACGCCACCGCGCTGCGACGCCGTGACGATCGTGGACGTCCTCTACCTCCTCCCATTCGAGATGCAGGAGAGCGTGCTGCGCAACGCCGCCGCTGCCCTTGGGGAGGGCGGGCCGCTCGTGGTGAAAGCGCAGGAGCGCAGGCTTGACCCGCGTTATGCGCTGACCTACGGCCAGGAGCTTGTCACGGTGAGCTTTGGCCTCACGAAAGGCGGCCGCGAGCGGTTCTACTTCCCGTCACGAGCGGAAGCGCTCAGCATGTTCGAGCGCGCCGGATTCGTCGTAGACGTCGTCGAGATGCCCAAGCGCATCTACACGGATGTGCTCTACCTGGCGAGAAAAGCTCCTACGAAAGCCGTGAGCGCGACATAATCAGCGCGAATGCAAGACGACCTGCGCATGCTCGCGGACGAGATCCGGGCATGCACGGCTTGTCCCCTTCACCGGAGCGCACGGCAGGCCGTGCCGGGGGAGGGAAGCGCCGACTCCGGGATCTTCTTCCTCGGCGAGGCGCCCGGATACAACGAGGATCTCCAGGGTCGGCCCTTCGTCGGAGCCGCCGGACAGCTGCTCGACGAGCTCCTGTCGGACATCGGACTGGACCGGAGCAAGGTGTTCATCACCAACGTGGTGCGGCACCGCCCGCCCGAGAACCGCGACCCGCTCCCCGAGGAGGTCACCGCCTGCGACGTTTGGCTCAAGCGCCATCTTGCCCTGCTGAAGCCACGGGTCATCGTGACACTCGGCCGTCACGCCATGGGAAAGTTCCTGCCCGGTGAGTCGATCTCCCGGATCCACGGGCGACAGCGCAAGGTCGACGGCCTCTTGATCTTCCCCGTCTACCACCCGGCCGCCGCGCTCCACCAACCCGCTCTGCGTGGCGCGCTCGCGGGTGACTTCGCGGCGCTCGCGCTCTTGCTGGCGACGCAGCCGGTCGCGAAGGAACCGGCCGCTGCGGAGAAGAAAGCCGCGGATCAGATGACGCTCTTTGGCAAGTAAGCTCCGGGTGATCCCGCTCGGCGGGGTCGGCGAGATCGGCAAGAACATGCTTGCGATCGAGCAGGGCGACGACATCGTCGTCGTCGATGCCGGCCTGATGTTCCCTGACGAGGAGATGCTCGGTATCGACCTCGTCATCCCCGACATCTCGTACCTGCGGCAGAACAAGGCGAAGGTGCGCGGCATCGTGCTCACGCACGCGCACGAGGACCACATGGGCGCGCTGCCCTACGTGCTCCGCGATCTTCCGGACGTCTCGGTCTACGGCACGAAGCTGACGCTCGGCCTCATGCGCACGAAGCTGCGTGAGCACAAGCTCGCCGACAAGGTCAGCGCGATCGAGATCACGCCCGGGACTCCGTTCACCGTGGGTCCTTTCGAGTGCGATTCCTACTACGTGTGCCACAGCATTCCCGACGCGGTCGGCCTCACGATCGAGACCAACTACGGGACCATCGTGCATTCGGGTGACTGGAAGTTCGACCATACCCCGGTCGACGGGAAGCAGACCGACTTCGCGCGTCTTTCCGAGATCGCCGCGCACGGCGTGCTGCTCCTCCTCTCCGACTCGACGCGCGCCGAGGTCGCGGGCTACACGCAGTCGGAGCGCCACGTCGGTGACCTGCTCGACACGATCATGTCGCGCGCACCCGGTCGCGTGATCACGACGACGTTCGCCTCGAACATCTCGCGCATCAAGCAGATCGTGGACGTGGCGGCGGCATGGGGCAGGCGCACCGCGATCATCGGACGCTCCATGGAGAACTACACGCGTACCGCGCGCGAGCTCGGCTACCTCGCGTTCCCCGAGGGCTCGCTCATCCAACCGAAAGAGATCGACAAGCTTCCGGACCACGAGGTCTGCATCATCACCACCGGTAGCCAGGGCGAGCCCACGAGCGCGCTGTCGCGCATGGCGCTCGGCGACCACCGCCACGTCGTGGTGAAAGATGGCGACACGGTCGTCATGTCCGCGACGCCGATCCCGGGCAACGAGGAGCTGGTGAGCCGCACCGTCGACAACCTCTTCAAGCTCGGCGCCGAGGTCATCTACGACGCCGGCGTTCGACCGCACGTGTCGGGACACGCAAGCCAGGAGGAGCTCAAGCTCCTCCTCAACATCCTGCGACCGAAATACTTCATCCCGGTCCACGGCGAGTACCGGATGCTCGTGCGGCACGCGCGCATCGCGATCGATCTCGGCGTCGCTGCGGGGAACGCCTTCGTCATCACCAACGGCGACTCGCTCGAGATCGACGAGCGCGGCGCGCGCCTCGGCGAGAAGGTCGCGTCCGGCGTCGTGTACGTCGACGGGCTCGGCGTGGGTGATGTGAGCCAATCGGTGATGCGCGACCGCTGGTCGATCGGCAGCGACGGGATCTTCCTCGTCGTGCTCACGATCGAGCGCCAGACCGGCAAGGTCATCGCCGGCCCGGACATCGTCACGAAAGGCTTCGTGCCCGAAGAGGACGCGAATGACATCGTCGAGCGCACCAAGCAGCGCATCCTCGACGGCCTCGGCGAGGCACAGACCGGCGAGCACCTCGCGGAGGTCGCGACGCTGCGGGATTCGATCCACAACAGCGTCACGGCCTACCTCTATGAGCGAACGAAGCGCCGACCGATGGTGCTGCCGGTGATCATGCAGGTATGAGCGCGCGCAGGGTGTCGCGCCGCCAACCGCAGCGTGGTGCGGTCTCGGCAGTCGACCCGCGCATCCGCAACGAGGTCGGCGCGATCGCACTCCTCGCGTTCGCGGTGCTCTCGATCGTCGCGCTCATCGCTGACCAAGGCGCGGTCCTGCACTGGTGGCGCTCGTTCCTCGTCTCGCTGCTCGGTTGGGGCGCGTTCGCCGTGCCATTTGTGCTCGGCGCGCTCGCGGCGGAGCTCTGGTTCGGTCTCATGCGACGCAGCGCGATCATCCCGATCTCGGGCGGAGCCCTCGTGTTCATCGCTCTTCTCGCGATCGCGCAGCACTACCAGCGCGGCGACCCAGAGGTGGGGGAGGGCGCCGGCGGCATGATCGGCGCGAGCGTCGAGAAGATCGCGACCGGCGCCTTCGGCGACGTCGGCGGTCCGATCGCGCTCATCGCGCTCCTGCTCGTCGGCGTCGTCATCACCGCGAACCGGACCCTTGGCGACCTAATCCGGCCGGCCTGGGAGCGACGCAGCGCCCTCCGGGCGGGTGTCAGCCTGCCCGGCGGTACGGCAAGCCGTTTCGGGCGGGGCGTCGACGAGGAGGAGGCCGGGGAAGAGCCGGGGGAGTCCGCCGCCGGGCCGCTCCGGATCAACATGCCCATCGAACGCCCCAAGGTGGCCGCTCAGCCCCCCAAACCGGCCCTGCGGCTCCTTCCACCACCGGAGACGGACGAGGCGTCCTCGGCTCCAGAGGGCGCGTTCACTCCCTCGATCGCCGGGCTGCCAGACAAGAACGTCGCCGTGGAAGGCGTGCTCCACGCCAAGGCCGACCGGAACTGGACGCTGCCGCCGCTCGATCTGCTTGGCCTCGGCGACGCGGGACATGCCGGGACCAGCAGTGAGATCCGCAAGAGCGCCGAGGTCATCGAGCAGACGCTGGCGCACTTCAACATCGCCGCGAAGGTCGTCGAGGTCACGCCCGGTCCCGTGGTCACGCGGTACGAGCTGAAGATCGCCCCGGGCATCCTGCTCTCGCGCGTCGAGTCGCTCAACGACAACCTCGCGCTCGCGCTCGCCGCGCGCACACTCCGCATCGAAGCGCCGATCCCCGGCAAGAGCGTCGTCGGGATCGAGGTCCCGAACATCGCGGTGGGTCTCGTGTCGCTGCGCGACGTCGTCGAGACGGCGATCTTCCGCGGCTCGCCGTCCAAGCTGACCGTCGCGCTCGGGCGTGACGTCGCGGGCGCGCCGATCGTCCTCGACCTCGGCGCTATGCCGCACCTCCTCGTCGCGGGACAGACCGGCTCCGGCAAGAGCGTCAACATCAGCTCGATCCTCTGCAGCCTGCTCCTCAACGCGACCCCCGACGACGTGCGGCTGCTCATCGGCGACCTCAAGCGGGTCGACTTCACCGCGTTCGGGGACGTTCCGCACCTGATCGCGCCGGTCATGACCGACGCGGACAAGATCCTGAACGCCCTGTTCTGGGTGGTCGGGGAGATGGACCGCCGTTACCGGCTCTTCGCCCGGACGAGCTCGCGGAACATCGGCCAGTACAACGAGAAGCACACCGGCTCGGACCGCATCCCGTACGTCGTGTTCGTCATCGACGAGCTCGCCGACCTGATGCTCCAGGCTCCGATCCAGGTGGAGAAGCAGATCACCCGCGTCGCGCAGCTCGCGCGAGCGACGGGCATCCACCTCGTCCTGGGCACCCAGCGCCCGTCGGTCGACGTGATCACCGGTCTCATCAAGGCGAACATCCCGGCTCGTATCGCGTTTGCTACCGCGTCCGCCGTCGACTCGCGCACCATCATCGATATGACCGGCGCGGAGAAGCTCCTCGGACGTGGCGACATGCTCGTGCTGCGGCCTGACCTCGCGAAGCCGATCCGGGCGCAGGGCGTCTACGTGTCGGATCACGAGATCCAGCTCATCAGTCGACACTGGACGCTCCAGAGTGGAACGTCGTACGACCGTCACGCCAAGGTGCTCGAGGGGCCGGACCGCCTGACCCGACGCGAGTCCGACGGCGAGGACATCGAGGACGAGCGTTACGACGAGGCGGTCGAGATCATCCGGCACGAGGGCAAGGCATCGGTGTCGATGCTGCAGCGCAAGATGACGATCGGATTCGCGCGCGCCGGCAGGCTCATCGACATCATGGAGCGCAACGGTGTCGTCGGTCCGGACCGCGGGCCGGGCAAGTTCCGTGAGGTGTACGGCTCCGCCGGGTCTGGCGAGAACTAGCGATGGCGCGGCTCGGCGAGACGCTTCGCGCGCAGCGTGAGAAGAAGGGCATCACGCTGGAGCAGGCCGCCTCCGACACGCGCATCCGCGAGAAGTTCCTGAAGGCGCTCGAGGACAGCGACTACCAAACGCTGCCCGGCACGGTGTACACGAAG